>Ga0213860_10000096_pt1 | contig 33969 bp, 45 predicted proteins | sample PICome_3_FD_160118 | JGI IMG/M metagenome (GOLD analysis project Ga0213860, IMG submission 160118) | Coastal seawater microbial communities near Pivers Island, North Carolina, United States - PICO550 | ecosystem: Environmental > Aquatic > Marine > Coastal | place: USA: North Carolina...
TGGTTCAGTAGGTGCCAATGCACCTGCTCCAGTCGCTGCTGCGAGTAAAACTACTTTAGCATTAAACAGAACGGGCGCAATTGCATCCAGTATCGGTGAAATGGTACAGGATCTGGAGAAAATTGCCCTTAAAGGTCAAACATTACAAAAGACTGAAGAAATCCTGGCACGCAAGAGAAAGCGTCGGGAAATGGATGCTGCTGCTGAAGAGGCACAGGAATTAGAAAAACTAGAAAAAGGAAAGGTAAAACCTAAGAAGGATAGTAAGACTAAGAAAGGTATAAAAAAATCGTTTGGTTGGTTAGAAAGTTTCTTTGGACCAATCGGTAGTCTTTTAATGAAGGTTGCCACTCTGGGCATTATTACAGAGACTTTAAAATATCTGTCAGATCCTGAAAAGAAACAACAGATTGTAACTTTTTTAGAGAAAACAAAATTTGTTTTTGAAAAGTTATATGGATTTGCTAAAGGTCTAACTACAACTTTCTTAGACGGATTCTCAGCATTGATGGATCCTAATTCAGACTTTGGTACTCGTCTGAAGGGTCTTGGAAAGGTGATGCTTGGCATCACAGCACTGAAGTATTTGATGAATCCATTCAGTTTAATTACTGATATTCTTGGTATCATCGATCTTCTAAGTCTTGGTGGAGGAACAAAGCAACCAAAGAACCAACCAAAGAAGACACAAAAGAAACCTCCTGGAGTAGATCCTAAAACTAAGAAACCACCAGGTAGCACTACTACAACACCAAAACCGCAAGTAAGACCCCAGACTACGTTTACTGGGATTGAAGATAGTGCTTTAAATTCACCACAAAGAAGAATAGCGGACAATATTTCTAAACAGCATGGTAATGCTGCTAGAAATGTATATAACCAAAGATATAATCAATTAATCTCTGAAGGTGTTTCTCCATCTCAAGCAGCAGCGCGTGCTAAAGCAGATGTAGCAAAGAGAATTAGTAAAGGGCAAATTAAATCTGCACCTAAACTGGGTAGTCTATCTACCAGAAGTAATAGGATTACTGCGACTTTATTAGGTGAAAGCAACGAACAGGCAGCAAAATTAGCAGGATCTTCCATCTTCAAGAAGGGGATGGACAAAGCAACACAACGCTTCTTCCTGAAGATCCTTGGCATGGGTGGTGTTAAAACTCTGAAGAAAGTTCTTAACAGAATTCCTGTCATTGGTCCTCTGATTACATTTGCTCTGAACTGGGCATCAGGTGAATCGATTGCCAAGTCTGCTGCCATGGCAGTTGGTGCAGGTCTTGGTGAACTGCTTGGAACTTGGGCAGGTGGTGCTATTGGTGCTATTGGTGGTCCAGCAGCACCTCTCACAGTTCCTATCGGTGCCTTTATTGGAGGTATGCTCGGTAGTATTGGTGGTGAAGCACTTGGTGGATGGTTGTTTAGCACTATCACTGGAGAAGGTGGTGGATCAGGTGGTCTTGGTGCTGTAGGCGAATCCCTGATGGGAGCAGTCAAGACTTTATTTACTGGTGAGTTCTGGACACAAATTGGTCAAGGTATAGCAGAATTCTTTGGTAATGTAGTCAAGGGAATTGGCGGTCTGTGGAACATGTTAGGTTCCATGGCAGAATTCCTAGGTGTCAAAAATTTCTTTGATGCCCTTTGGGAGGAACTCGGCAGCATTGCTGGTTCGATGTTCAAGGTGATGAAGTATCTCGCCAATCCACTTAACTGGTGGAAAATTGGTGGCGAGTTATTCAAAATAACAAAACAACTTACCAAACTATTTGTATTCCCTGGTCCTATAGGTTTTATTTGGGAGAATGCTATTCAACCATTCTTCGCGAATGTTGGAAAACTTTGGGCACAAAGAGATAGGTTCTTTGATTTCTTAATGCAACCAGGAACGTTCCAACAAACGTTTGGTGCAAAATATGATCCAAGTCAGACTTCTCCTCAAGCAAAAGGATCTCAAGACAGACAAGCACATTCTGGCGGCGGACTTGTACAACCTCAACAATTATTCCTTGGTGGTATTGTCAAAGGTATTAAGAAAGCGGTAAGTGGTGTAGGTAAAGCAGTTGGTAGTATTGTAAGTAACCCTATTGTTCAGACTGCTGCGTCGTTTATTCCTGGTGCTGGACCTATCATAGCAGGTGTTAATGCAGTTGCTGGTCTTGCCAGTGGTAATCCCATGGGTGCTATCACTCAAGGTCTTAGCATGATTCCTGGAGTAAGTGGAATAATGAGTCAAGTTGGCAATTTCATGGATTCGCCACTTGGAGGAATTGCATCAAACCTGATGGGAGGAAACTTTGCTGGTGCTATCACTGGTGGATTAAACATGATCAACCCAGCATTAGGTGCCATTGGAGGTAATCTGATGAGTGGCAACTTTATGGGTGCTCTCAGCGGTGGATTGAACATGATCAATCCTAATCTTGGTGGTATTGCACAGCAATTAGCAGGTGGTAATTTCGGTGGTGCTATTCAGAATGCATTCAACTCTTTTGATATTGGTTCTAAACTTGGAAGTTTTGGTGGAACTGTATCTGCATTTGTGAATAGTGGATTTGATGCAATGACTGGTATGCAAGCAATGGCAGATCAGTTCGGTGCTGGTGGTATCTTCCGAGGTATTACTAATGCTATAGGTGGAGATTATTCATCTGCAATTAGTGAGATTGGTTCCGATCTCGGTATCGATCCTAAGATTTTGGGTGTAGCAAGTTCTGCTACAAAAGAAATGATGAAACCTGGTGGTTTATCTGCTGAATATGTAATGAACACTGCTATAGACATTGTTCCTGTTCCAGTTGTTCTTGAGAAAATTGTTCCTATTCCTCAAGCAGTGCCCATAAATAACGTTAGAACTATTGTTCAACATGCTGCCTCAGGGAGATAATTGATGGCAACCATTTCAAAAACTAGCAAGATTAATTTCTATAAGTTTGTTAATGTAGAAAAAGTATCTGTTGATGCTAATGACACAAAGAACGAACCTAAAAGAAGAGCAAAGTTAGTAAAATCTATTAACAACAATACTCAAGCAGTGAATAATCTGGGTGCTACCCTGAATTCAATTGCTGGAATGGTTGCTGGTTTGAAGTCTGCCATGATTGGTAGATTGGAATTGCAAGAGAAGCAAAAGAAAAAGTTTGACGCTGAATATACAGAACCGAAAAAAGATAGGAAACTGGTTAGTTTTGTAGGACAACTTGTAACTGGTACAGGTAGTTTCTTTGAAGCTATCATGAAGATGTTTGGGGGTTTGTTCAAATTATTTGTTGTTGTACCTGCACTCAAATGGTTAGCTGACCCGAAAAATAAACAGAAAGTTATTGGCATTTTAGAAGGTATTGCTAAGGTAGTCAAGTTTATTTTTGATTGGGCAAAATTTGGTGTCGTTAATACTATTGAAGGATTATATAAACTTTTATCTGATGATACTAGTTGGTGGGAAAAACTGAAAGGTTTTGGACAAGCATTTGTTGGATTAGGTGCATTGTTCCTTGGATTGCGTTGGTTGAGCAATCCTTTAAAAATTATTACGGATTTTGGTGCCGTCCTTAAATTGTTTTATAATGGCCTTGTGAGAGGCAAAGCAAGCCTTATAAAAAGAGCTTTGAGGTTTGGACTTAATCCAAAGACTCTATTAGCTGCTGGCGTCATCACTGCGGGTGTCATGACGTACCTATCAAACCAAGATGGTTCTGCACAGGATGAAGAAGCAGCAGCTCAAGGCAAATCTCGTCAGCAGGAAATGTCTGAGGAGAAAACTGGTGGTGGATTTAATGTTTCTGAACCTTTCAATGTTTTCTCTAGAGGTGGTAAAGTCCCCTCATTAAAAGGTTTCTCTCAGGGAGGATGGATCAATGGACCACAATCAGGATATCCCGTATCATTGGATGGAGGGAGATCAACCTCGTTTATCGGACATGGCTCTGAGTACGTCGCTAGAAAGAGCGATGGGGGAGCTTTCGTCGTTCCTTTTAATACTCCTGGAACAAAAACGCAACCCCACCTAACAGATAAACGACTGGGCGAAGCAAAAAGTTTAGGATATAAAGTTCCTGGATTTGCACAGGGTGGTAATTTAGATAAACAGATTTATTTCCACTGGACTGCTGGTGGATATAATTGGAAGAATGGTCCATATCACACAACTATTCAAGGTGATGGTAGTGCATATAGACACAAGGGTTATGATGAACATACTAACCATACTTACTACAGAAATCGTGGTAATGTAGGTATCTCCATGGCAGGTATGAAGGGATGGGATTGGGACAACTATGGTCCTAAAAACATTCAACTTCAAAATATGGCAAAGGAAGCATCTAACGTTGCTTTAGACTGGGGATGGGAACCAAAGCATATTAATATTAAGCGTGTAATGAATCACGCTGAAGCAGCATCAAATAAAGATGGTAGATCACCTCATGATAATTATGGTCCTACTTGGTGGGGTGGTACTGGTGAGCGTTCTGACTTACATAAACTATCTAAGAATGAAGCAGATGGCAGTGGTGGTGATAAACTTCGTGCCATGGTTAAAAAATATTTGGCAAAAGGTGAGAAGTATAATATTCCTAGTGCTGGTGGACCTGCTACTGATAATACTGGATCTGGTTCTACTAGACAGGGTGGAGAAATTTCTGGTTCCAAAGAATTTGAATACTTACAAAAACTCGTTTTAGCAGAAGCAGGTGGAGAAGGTTTAATTGGACAGGCATTGGTTGCTAGATCAGTTCTTAATAGAGCAGGACTAATTCAGGGCAGTGTAGTTAATCCTGGAATGTTTAACGCAAAGTCTGGTAGTATTACTGACGTTATCAATGCTTCTGGTCAGTATCAACCAGTACCAGCATCTATTAATGGTAATGGTAATGGAAGTATCAATAAACCAAGAACTAAAGCAGAGATGGACGCTGCAGCAACAGCGATTAAAATAGCACAAAATCCTGCAGGTCTTAGGGGTAGTCTTGAGGCACGGGGATTAGGACCAGATCAGATCAATTATTTGTTAGCAGCAACTGGATTTAGAACTGGTTCTGCAAAAAAAGATTCTTCTCAGAATGTCAACGTTGTTCAATTTGGTAATCATTTCTTCAATACTGCTGGCAATAAAACTCTACAAACACCAGTAAGTGAGATTGGTCCTGATGGCGGTACTAGTGGTCATAGAGGTTTAGATTCTCCTGTAGGAGAAGCAGCTGAAGAATCGAGTAAACCAAAATTTAAAATTAATTTAGGTCTCGGACCTGGATCTGATTCTAGATCTGGCATGGTGAGAAGGGGTGCTAGTTATACACATTCAGTAGATGCCCTCATTAGACAGGCTCAACAGGCAGATACTAATCAACGATTAGCAGCACTAAGAGGCGCAGTTCCTGGTGGTCCTACTGGTAATATGTCTAATTTAGGACCTGGAAAACGACCAGGTGCTAGTGATGTACAAAGACAGAGAGAATTGGCAAAACTAACTGAAGATAGAAATGCTGCCAAGGAAGGCATAAGTCAAAGAACTAGAGAGATGATTCAAGCTGTTATGGATCAGGTTGGAAGACAAAATGGTATGAATAGACAGCAGATTGGTGCTGCTCAGCAAGTGATTACACAACTAATGTCACAAGCGAGTGGACAACAGGAACAACATATGATGACTAGTAGTATGAGTGGTCGGGGAACCAGTCGTGTCAACGGAGTACAACAAACATCTGCAAAGGCGTTGAATTCCAACCTAAATCCAATTAAAGGTCTGATCAAATGAGTATTAAAAGAGAACAGGTTGGTGAAATTGATTTCACCCTGTTAGTTTATAGAAATGGTCAAAAACTTCAGAACTCTGAAGGTAGTTATGACCTGAAAGAATTTGTCAGAGGATTTGAGATCTTTGAAAGTATTGAAAATGCCACTATAGAAGCATCATTTATCTTTGAAGATGCTGCTGGTCTGATTGGTGCTTTAACTGGATCTGAGCAGTTTGCTCTCAATATTGTTGGTACGATCGTCGATAAGAGTTATAATTTTAGAAGTTATGAAATTGAATCTAGAACAAGAACTAATCAGGGTTCTGATGTATTCATAGTCAATTGTGCTTCTGATGAGTTTGTTCGTAATGAAGTTACAAATGTATTCGGAAACTCTGAAGTTATCTTTAAAAATGGAACCGAAGCATCTCAAATTGTAAAACAATTAGTTAAAAATCAAAAATATCTTTCTAGTGGTAAAAAAGTATACTTAGAAGAGACTTTAAACGATCATCATTTTGTTGCTCCAAACTGGAGACCCTTTGATGCAATTTATTGGATTGCACAAAGAACTATCAGAAAGAGTCAATCAGGTGGTGGATTTCAAAATGGTTTTGCTTTTTTTGAAAATGGACTTGGGTTTAATTTTAAGTCTATTGACAGAATGATTGAGGATATTAACGATCAATCTCCTACAGAAAAGACAAATACAAATACTGGAAAACCAAGATTGTATAGTTATTCATATAGTCCTAAGCGTGGCGATGATGGTTCTATGGACTCATACAAAATCAATGCCTTAACCTTTCCAAGCGAAAGAAACTTTTTGGAAGGTTTGAGACATGGTGCATGGTCTGGATTTAGTATTGGATTTGATCCTAATACTGTACCTAACTCTAAGATGGGAACCAGTACAGATATGTCCATTGATGCATATCGATATTCCCTGAAAGAGTTGTGGTCAAACATGTCTCACTTAGGTAAGAACTCTACAAATCCATTTGAAAAAGCAGATGATAATGTTAAAAATTTAGTTGATTATCCAAAGAGGGTTAGATATACTATCCTACCTAATCAGATTTTCGATCCTAAGTTTCAACAGAATGCAGACACTAACTATGAAGCATTGGTAGAACTTCAAGCATATCAGTGGATGAGATTTGAATCGTTGAAGACTATCAAACTTAAAATTAAAATTCCTGGTAATTTAGATCTGTATGCAGGTCATGGAATCAACATAGTTATACCTGCAACCACTAGAAGTGGTAGTAAAACTCAGATAGATAAAAAATATAGTGGAAGATATATGATTGCTTCCTTGACACATAGTTCTACAGGAACTATCCTAGAGACGGAACTATTCCTGGTTAAGGATTCAGTTCTAAAATAAATAGTAACGTATCAGTAGTATACAAATATGGAATCCATCGAAAAGCATATCGAGGCTGATAAGCAGATTCTCGATAACCCAAACACAAATCCTCAAATGCGTCGTCATATTGAAAGCGAACTGCATGATCTTGAGGAATACAAAGAGCACCATAAAAAGGAAATCGAAGCGGGTGACCATCATGACCCTACATACCTTGAGCTCTATTGCGACCAATTCCCATCGGAACCTGAATGCCTAGTGTATGACGATTGATGATTTTTTATTAGGGCACTGGACAAACAAATATCAAGCACAATCTTCTCCACATTGTTATGCTCAAGTAGAAACAATATGGGAGAAGATTGATGGTGGGTATCATTCAAAAAACTTTTATAGAAAGGATGGTCCCAGCAATCCATATCGAGAAAGATATCACAAACTCGTAGTCATCTCAGAAACTGAAGTTGTCTTTGAAAATTACGATCTAGACTGGACACGATCAGAAAATTGTGATATGATGTTCTCATTCGACGGCACTGCATGGCACGGACGTTTAGTCGGTGATAAATGCACTGGTGTTAAAGGATATCGTGTTGAATCTATGATGTCTCTCTATGGTACTAAATTACATAGTAGAGATAGAGGATTTAATACAAATGGAGAAATGGTGTGGGGATCTCACAATCCTTACAAATTTATCCGAACGGGAGATTAGCTCAGCGGTAGAGCACCTCGTTTACACCGAGATTGTCACAAGTTCGATCCTTGTATCTCCCATATTATGAACATTCAGTATTTAAAAGAACCTTTCCCCCACATCATTATTGACAATCATTATGATGATTGGCAACAAAAAGAAATTTGGGAAGAGTTAGATTATCTTACACATCCTAGTAGGATGGTAAAAAGTAGTGCTGGAGATGGAGCACTATCTCCTGATGGAGAATTGCTTAAAGACAATTATGTTGTATGGGTAGATGATTTTTTCACTGACAGAAATCATTCTAGCATTTTAAGGAATACTGCTAAAATGTATGAAAATGATCTGCAAATATTGAAAGATCATGGACACTGGTATTTTTCTGCGCGAAATCTTTCTGCATACAATACTCAACTTTGTTACTATGAAGATAGTAATTCATATAAACCTCATTGGGATGTTTCTATTGTCACAACTCTAACTTGGTTTTATAAAAAACCTAGAGCATTTAGAGGTGGAGATTTAATTTTTCCTGAATTTGACTATAAGGTAGATCTAGACTATAATAGAACTTTGATCTTCCCATCTCCATTGATGCATGAGGTAACTCCTATCAAAATGAAACGACAAGGTGAAAAACTTGGTAGATATTGTATCAGTCAATTCATTATTTGTGAGCAAAATCAGCGATGATTAAAGCAGTCAGTCCTAACAATCTTGGATGGTTAGAAAAAAAATTATCTCGCCAAGAAAAGATACATTTATGGGAATGTATCGAAAGCGGAGGTGAGGACTTAAAAGAAAAACTAGCAGGAAATATTTCCACTAGTCATGTGATTCCTGACACTGATGATTGGTTCTTCGATAATACATTGATAGAACTGATAGAAAGATATGGTCAAGAATTTGTTGACTTAACTAGATCATTGCCTACAACAGAAGTCCTTCCTATATGTTTGGATAAAATGTGGGTTAACTATCAGAACCAATATGAATTCAACCCAATGCATGATCATACTGGTATCTATAGTTTTGTAATCTGGATGAAAATTCCTACTAAATTTGAAGAGCAAAAGAAATTACCATTTGCTCGATCAAATTCTATGGACATCTCTAATTTTCAATTTATCATCACAAATATTTTAGGTCAACCTTGTCCTTACACATATTTTATGTCACCTGAATATGAAGGAACTATGTTATTTTTCCCATCTAAACTAACACATATAGTATATCCTTTCTATAATTGTGATGACCAACGTATCTCTATCTCAGGCAATTTGTCTTTAAAAGTATGAAAAACACCATTATTGCTGGACTTCTTCTCGGTATGGCACATGGATTCTCCATGCCTGTACAAGCAGAGGGTAAGATTACTAAAGGATACTACACCATGGACGCCATGGGTTGTATGCTTCTTAAAGAATGCACCAAGGATGTAGAAAGGATCAACTCATCTATTGATCTCGAACATGCATTTCCACAATCTAATTGGGATCCAGTCAAAGATGAGTTTGATCAGATTATGATCGCCTTTAAGAAGATTGGTGTTCATGTTCACCTTGCTGATGAAAAGTATTTTCCTGTAGGACATCGTGGTGTCTATCATACTGTAAGTAATCACTTCTATCTCAATCGCTCATATGTGTATCGCCCACACATCCTGATGAGTGTTGTTCGTCATGAAGGTTGGCACGCTGCTCAGGATTGTATGGCAGGCACCATCAAGAATAATATGATCGCTATTATCAAACCTGAAGACGATGTGCCTATGATTTGGAAAGAAATGGTCAAGCGCACTTATCCTGCACACGCACAACCCTGGGAAGCAGAAGCAACCTGGGCAGGCAAAACTGAGAATATGACACAGGAAGCATTAGAGTCCTGTGCTCGTGGCACTATGTGGACTGATTATAATCCTACACCCATGACTGGTGAATGGTTAAAAGAAAACGGATACCTTACTAAATAAACTTATAGGATATAAACCTTAAATAAATGGCAACAATTGATGGTATTATCAATGAACCTTCAGTAAATTTTGTCGGTAGAGACGGATTTTTCTGGTGGGTTGGTGAAGTAGAAGACAACGAAGATCCAATGGAACTCGGACGCTGTAAGGTTCGGGTTCTCGGATATTACACGAACGTTCGTGGTGGAACTACTGCTGATTTGCCAACTAAAGAAATTCCTTGGGCAACTGTTCTACAACATACTTCTCAGGCAGGTAATGATGGTCAGGGTGAAAGTTCTGGTCAATTACAACCTGGCGCTATTGTTATGGGATTCTTCATGGATGGAGAATCTGCACAGATGCCCATTGTGATTGGTGTCTTGCGTGTAAATAAATCTCCAGAATCTGCAGATAAGAAAGTATTTGCATTTACTGGTGAATACATGGAACCAGGCATCGCACCCAATGCATCTGCTTTGAATCCAACTTCACCAAACTCTGTTACTGCTAGAACTAAATCAGAAGGATATAATCGTCAGGGTAATAATAACTCAGTATCATTGCCTGCTAGTAAGACAACAGGTGTTCAAGGTGCTGGTTCTCCAAATAGTATTGCTACAACTCCTGGTGTTGCTGGTAGTAGTGCTAACCCTGTAAAACCAAGAAATCCAGAAAAACCAATTCCTGCTGCTAATGGTGTTGGTGGTCCATGGAAAACTTTAGAGTATCAATTATCTTATCTTGTAGAAGATCTAGCAGATACGGCAGGTAATCTAGTTAAAGCAGAAGATGGTGACTTCTTAGATATTGTTTCTGGAAAACTGGTTACTGCAAAGGCATTGACTGCAAAGATTCAAAACTTTTTGAGTGCAGTATTTACGCAGGTTGTTTCTGCAGTTCGTCAATCAATTGCTAACTTAGCAGAGCAACTGCAACTCGTTAACCTTTTAGGCGGTGCTACTGGTGTTCCGTTTATTATCTTTACTGCTATTCAACAGGCAGTCGTACAGATTCTATCTTCTCTATGTAATATTGACTCTAACTTGATTGGTTACATCTCTGATCCTATTGGAAGTCTTACTAATATTGTTAATTCATTCTTGGATGGAATCATTGATAAGGCAGCAATGGTTCTTCAGGGTGTTCAGGAAATCATTGATAGTATCGTCTGCAGTGTAAATAACATCCTTGATCAAGTTCTTTCAATTGTTGATACAGTTTCAACTATTGTTCAGGGTGTTCAGCAAGCACAAGAAATTATTGAAGCATGGAAATCTGGTAGTGCTATTTTCTCAGAAGGAACAGACTTAATCAAGAATGGAATCAGTAGCATCACTGGTCTCATTGCTATGTTTATTAAGTTTGCTGCTGGTAATTGCGACAGAACTCCTGATGGCGGTGTAGATACAGTTGGTTGGTTCCCTCTCTTTGGTGTTACACATTGTACACCTGAAGAATTAGAAGAAATTAATAAAATCCGAGGAAAACAAAGAGGGAGTTGTGGCAATAATAGTGGTGGTGGAAGTTTAATCGATAACATCATTGCTGAAGCAGATCCATATATGACTGCTGCAAAAACATGGATTAATGGTGCATATGAGATGTATGTTGGTACACCAGGTAGACAAGCAAGTCTAAAAAAAGATACCAACGGAACTACACACCTCGCAGTTAAAACTAACAATCATGAGTATGCTAAACATGTAGCATATAAAAAGATTCGTGAAGAGAACAAAGATCTCAGTGACGAAGAAGCACAAAAATTAGCAGATCAAACCGCAAAGCAAAATAATAGTGGTAAAGGTGATACTGGTAATTTAGTTGCAAACCACTCAACTTATGCAGGTAACTACACTCAAGAAATTCATGGTGATGATTGTAAAACAGTTGACAATGATAAGGTTGTCAATGTAAATGGCGATTACTTCTTGAAAGTTACAGGTGACATGCACCTTGAAGTTGGTGGTGGTTTATTCGTTGATGCTGAAGGTGCTCCTAAGGTAGTTGATAAGAATGGTGAGGATAAAAGCACTAAGATTCAAAAGCATACACTCAAATTTGGATCTGATGTTGATATCAACGTTGTTGGTGCTAAACTTGAAGCACAAGCATCCGAAATTAACCTCGCATCACAATCCACTAAAATTACTGGTGCATTGTATGAAAACTCTTGTAGTCAGCAAAGTATGTCTGGTGCAGAAATTATCTGTACAGGATCTAATAGTATCAGTTTGATTACAACAACACTGAATGAAACTATTAACATGCTTAGTGCAGGTATTCCTCCTGCAAAAGCAGGTATCTTCAGACTAGTAAAAGGATCTGTAGAAACTATCATGTCTCCTGCTGGTTCTGCTGCTGATGCTGTTCCTCGGTATACTATTTCAAATACTGCGGGTCTTAAAGCAGAAAACTATGGTCTTACTTCTGTATGTGACGTTAAAGGTGCATACACATTAACTGTTGGTGGTGTCGCTACTACAAAAGTTGGTGGTGTTTGTTCTATCTCTGCTGGTGGTGCGATGAATCTCATCGCGAAAGGCAAAATGATCATTGGAGCACCAACTATTTACTTAAACTAATTATGACAAATTGGCAAATTCTTCCGATGTTTGCTCGTCCGATAGCAATCACGAAGATTGATGATGAAAAAACTAAAGCAGTTCAAAAACTTGCATCTAATGTGATGTGGTTTGCTTCAAAAGAACATCAGGATATTGAGATAGCATATTCTAAGAAGGATAATATCCTTAAAGGAGAACTGCAGGAATATTTTCTCGACCTTTCTGCAGACTTAATTGGTGAGTTTGGGTATCAATGTGATATTCAAATGACTAGATCATACTTCCGAAAGTCTGATCCATCAGGATTTACTTGGGAAGATTGTAACCCAGGATCTTGGTTTACTGCTATTTTCTGGTGGGAAGATTATGCGGAAGAATCTGGTGCAATAAAGTTTTCTTGTGACCCTGATCCATACGGACAACCTAAGGAATGGAATGTATGGAGTTCTCCTTGGATCGATATTTACCCCAATGCAGGCGCGTTATGCATATTCCCCAGCACCATGCGTAATCGCTTGACTGTTAACCAGTCAGAGACCTCTCGGAAGGAACTGATGTTCCACTTTGTGCCAAAGTAACTGCTGGCACACCCCCCTTGCGTTTCGCTCTGGTTGTGCTATAATACATAGGTAATCAAGGGAACTCCCATGGACACCGAACTGGCACATGTCTTCGTCAACTTCTCGAAGCGTTCTATGAAAATCGTAGACAACGAAGGATATGACAAAGATGTCAACTGGAAGTGGGACTATGAAGGAGCAGCAGGTTTCTCTGAAACTGTTTCTGAACTAGGGGAAATTCTCGATCCCGATATGATCACCTATTGTTTTGCAGAAGTATGATTGGACCTATTGGTATTACCCTACGTCAAGCAGAAGATCACTTTGATTTCATTATGGATCTAACAGAATCTCAACATGTATGCTGGAAGATTACTCGTCCAGATGGAAAGTCTGCGATGATGGTTCCTGTAAATGAGATCCCTCCTGTTGCAGATGAAATCCAACAGCAAGCAGAAGAATTTCGTAAATCATTTTTAGAAGGAGTTGGTGTTTCTGATGAGACCTGAAACTCGTAAATCTATGGAAATGCTTTGGTCAGCAAAATGGAACTTGCCAACAGCAGCAGCACATGCTAATCTTAGCAACAAGGAGATGAAAATTACTTTCAATGAGTATTGTCATTTCCATCCCCCAACCTATGATGGGAGTGTGGCGGAATCGGTAGACGCACCAGACTTAAAATCTGTTGAGAATTAATCTCGTGGGGGTTCAAGTCCCCCCACTCCTATATTATGGACAAGGAAAAGTTGATTGAGATGCTTCACCAAAATGAAAATGACTATCACGAACTTCCGATGTATGGTCTAATTTCAGATTGGTATCTTCGTTATTGGCATCTACATATTGCATTGTATCAGTATTTGGAACTTGATAAGGAGGATTATTATGGTCCTTGGCCTCTAAGACAATAGTCCCGAAATGACTTAAAACTTGCTCTGGTCGGGTGTTCCCTTCGTTTACTATGGAATTTTTATTTTCTAACTCATTTTATTCTAAATTTCAAGCACCTAATGCTGGTGAATTAATCTCAACTCTAGAGATGGATGAGGGTGAAAATGTAAAATATTCATGGTCCGACATGTGTAATGTAAAGACTTATCGTCTTTCAACTGAAAAGTATCTCCCAATCCTGAAACCTTCTATTGAACTATTTGCTCGTAATGCAGCGATTGGAGAACTAAATTATTACATGTGGGATCCTTGGATAAATTTTTATTCAAGAAATGGTTTCCAAGAGTTGCATGATCATTCTAATCATGATATAGTATGTGTATTCTTCTTGGACACTGGTATAGACTTTAGTGAATTCTACTTCTACAATAGAAATCACATTCAATGGTCTTTTAACTGGAGAACTCTTATGGAACTATCTGATAGGTTTGTACCTACAATCAGAGAAGGTGACATAATGTTTTTCCCAGGTCATATGTTGCATGGAGTATCTCCTCACCGATCCGATAAAGTGAGGAGAACACTATCGTTCAATCTGGATATTACTTTTCCAAATGCATGATTTTATCAGAGAATATCAAATTAGTAAAGAACTCTGCGAAGAATTAATCATACATTTTCATACCTCCATGAATAAACGTCCTGGAGAATGTGGAAGAGGTGTTGACTTGAACGTAAAAAGATCTACAGATTCTGAATTTACAGACTTAGACACAGGTTACGGAAAACTTTATCATGATGCTCTCATGAAATGTGTAGATGCATATTGCGATGAGTATCCATTCGCTGAGTTTTATTGTGAATTCAGTGCCGTAGAACCTATTCGTTTACAATGGTATAAACCAGGCGAAAGTTTTCGTTTGTATCACTGCGAACGAGGATCTGTAGAAAGTTCTATGAGACATCTAGTCTTTATGACTTATCTCAATGATATTGATGTTGGTGGTGAAACTGAGTTTTACCATCAGCAACTCAAAGTTAAACCTGAGACAGGTAAAACACTTATCTGGCCATCAGATTGGACATTCACACATCGTGGAGTAGTTGCACCTCACGAACACAAATACATAGTCACAGGTTGGTTATCATTTCCATCGCCCCCGTAGCTCAGTGGTAGAGCAGGGCTTTTGTAAAGCTCAGGTCGCAAGTTCAAATCTTGTCAGGGGCTCCTTGGGGAATTAGCTCAGTTGGTAGAGCGCCTGCTTTGCAAGCAGGATGTCAGCGGTTCGAGTCCGCTATTCTCCATGGGGGAGTACAAAAGATCTGTATTTTAGAAACAGCGCCCCCTCTTTTATGGCATCTAATTACGAATTTGGTGGTAGACCCGTAACGGGAGTTCATCTTCTTCTACTCATAAGTGAGATGGAAGGTACTTATCAACATCTTAAGTACATGGGTTTTGAAGAAGATATGACCACTATTGACAATATGAAGAAAAAGTATTATAGTCTTTACTTCAAGACTGCCAAACAAGAAAAACTCAATCCTCAGTAGCTCAGCGGCAGAGCTATCGACTGTTAATCGATTGGTCGTAGGTTCAAATCCTACCTGGGGAGTTATATGATTGTTACCATGGAACAAGCATTCACCGAAAAAATCCTTTACGAAACACGAACTAAATTGCCTGATCCTATGATCGCAATGATGGTGCAACAAGTTAAAGAACTGACTTATAACACAGCAGAGACTGGATCTGAAAAAGAAGGGAATCCAGATTTAGATTTAGTTCGTAGATCTAATGTTGCTTGGATTAATTGGGATGAATGGATTCCTGGAATTATTCACAACATTATGACATCTGCTAATGAAGAATATTTTCATTATGATTTAACTCACTTTGATAGTAGAATACAATCTACCATCTATAATGGTGAGGATGAGGACTTTTATACATGGCATACTGATGATGGTACATCAACGCTAAAACCAGAATATCCTGGTCAGGAGAGAAAACTATCATGTTCTCTTCTGTTAAGTGATGCTGACGAATATGAAGGTGGTGAGTTTCAAATTCACTATCATAGGAATTGTTTTATGTCCTTGAAACCAAAGAAAGGAACTGCTCTCGTATTTCCATCTTGGATTCCACATAGAGTTAGACCAGTAAAAAGCGGTCAACGTATTTCTTTGGTAGCATGGATGAAAGGTCCGATGTTTAAATAGTAACGAACTACCATGGAACATATGGGAATATACGACACAATTTATTCAACCTTTGATCTTGGACCAGGATTCTGGAATCGAGAGTTACGGACTAAAGATCTGGAAGGATATATGACGTATAATTGGATTGACCCTAAAGGTCAACTTTGGACAGTAGATCACACTGGAACATATGATTTTGAAGATAGCGGATGCTTCAAGGTTGTAAAGAACATAAATCATGGTAGAGTATCACCATACCCCCTTTCAAAACAAATAGAACTATATCCTGCACATTGGACTATACATTACGCTCCAACTCCCAGTGCTATGGTTACATTTGTGGAGGGACGTGTTGAAAACGTATTATTCGCTTCTGGTAATTAATGGCATTCCTTGTACATCCTATTCCTCCAAATCCAGTATTCGTAAAGAAAGAATATCTTTACGATCATGAAAAAGGTCATGGTGAATTGACACCAGGTATATGGATTTCTGTTAAAAGTGTTCAGACTAAAGCATTGTATTTTGAGACACTTTTGACTGAATATGGTGCATTGTTTGATAAATTACCTTTAAGCGCATTTGTATGGAAAAAAGACTTCGATCCAGAAGATCAACTCCCTTTGGACGTACTTGAACTTTGGGACTCTTTCGACTATAATATCACTGTAGTTCGGAAACCTATTCTAGGACGTTGCGAGTTCTTTGGTAAGGACAAAAAAATGCACGCAGGAGAATATGAATTTACAATTGACACTGCTCATCCAGATCAGTCTATTATTGACACTAATTTTTCTGAGTTGGACCCCGAACATAAATCGTTCAACATCATCGCCCTCGACAACGGGCAGTTCGCTGCTCAACCGAACAATCGAGTGATCTGGAGAGACAATTCACTAATCCCAGGAAAACTTAAACAACCCGATTTCAAAGTTTGCACACAAAACTATGCAGTTGAAACAGAACCAAAATGGTGGACAGTTGGACACACAGACGAGTGGCAGTACAAAACCGAAGATGGTGCCTGAAGATGCCAAACTAATTGATGATGCTTTCTACGTTGTGGAAACACGATTTATGTGGAAAAGTATGCGTCAAGTTGATGGTGAATGGAAGGATTTCCTATTCGGTCTCACCGAAAAAGTTGTCACTGACATGTCTAGGTGGCATCTTAAATGTGAACAAGAAGGCACTCTAGAACAATATTCCCGAGTCGTCGGGTCCGCAATCGTTGGAGGAAAATTATGACGAAAAAAACAATGACTATTGGTAGCGATACTTGGGAGTGGGAAGAAACTCCTGAAGCAAAAGCAGCAATCGCAAAGTTACATAAAAATGCAACTGAGCGTCTTCATGCTGACATTCGCAAACTTGAACTGAAAGCACCTGATTATGGAGTTGGAAAATGAAACCACCTACCCTTGAAGAATATCAAGCAGCAGGAGAAGAATTCTTTCCTAAGTATTTCTATGTTGCCAGAGAACTTGGTGAAGGTGCTAAGGCAGAAGAAATTCTGAAAGTGATGGAATCTCTTGCTGGTGTTGCCATGAAAAAACGTTCTGAGGATAAGGTTGGTCCTTGGGGGTTTGTAAAGGACGATGATACAAGTAATTGATGATTTCTTACCAGAAGAAGATTTTATGACCATCAGTCAATTCATGACTGGTTATAAAATCAACTGGTATTTTCAAAACTATGTTAATGATAAATGTGATGAGGAGTTTAATGATCCAAACACATTTCAATTTACACATGGCATTTACAATGTAAACAAAGGTCCAGTTAGTGAAACTTTCAACGCCATTGAAACATTATTCATGGAAAGGTTGAATGTTTGGATGTGGATTAGAATTAAAGCAAACCTTCTAACTAAATCGGAAAATTTAAGAGAGTTTGGTTATCATGTAGATTTTCCTAGACCTATTAGCGATAACATGACTACCGCAATCTATTATCTAAACACTTGTAATGGTTATACATCTTTTATAGATGGAACAACTATTGAGACTATTGGTAATCGGATGGTAATTTTTCCAACTAACACTAGACACACTGGTTCAACAACAACTAATAGTAAGCATAGAGTTGTAATTAACTTTAATTACTATCAAAATATGGAGATTCAGAAATGACAATCGAAGGACGCCCTGATATCAATGTCTCCGATGAGTATTGGCAAAAAGAGTATGAAGTCCAACGCAAAGATCGTATGCAAGATTGCATCGATGATTACCTACAAGATAGGAAAGTCACGGCACGACAAGCGTATGAAGAGATTCTATCTTGCGTCGATGATGTAATCAACTACCATAAAAAAGAATATGACAAAGCAGTCGCCCTCAAATCCCTCATGCTCGGACACCGAGATACCGTCACATTTGACTGAAGAATGGGAATCTTATCTTGCTGTGTGTGAATCTCTTGAAGTAGAACCTAACGCACGTCGATTCCTCAGATACAATGAATTGTATCCGTATAAATAAACTTGTAGCAAATCGTGTGATTATTCGTGGGAACTCGTAAAATTTCTCAGTTAGATACAATCGCAGATGCGAACTTGTCGGGAGAAGCAATTCTCCCCGTTGTCGTATCTGACCCGTTGATTCCTAACAGAAAGGCAAAAGTAAATCAACTCTTTAAGGGAGTTTCGCAGGGCACTAAAGCAGAGCCTGGATTATCTTTCGACTTGGATCGAAATACTGGATTGTATCAAAATGCATACGATGAATTAGGTCTTGGTTTTGGTGTTGGTGGTCTTTATCTTACTAGAGCAGCAGTTGGTTCTAATTCAAAAATTACTATCACTGCCGTTGATTCAACAACCCCCGAGAAAACTAATCTTCACCTGAGTGCTGCTGGAACAGGTACAGTTATTATTGACTCTACACTGGAAGTTGTAGATACCGAGTTTATCATTAAGGACGCTGGTACTGGTCCTCAAGCAAGATTTTCTACGATTGATATTGGTTCTGGTTCTGCACAGAGGATCTTTAAGTTTCCTCCTATGAGTAGTGACACTACTACTTTAATCGGTTCTGATACTACACAAACCCTCACGAATAAAACCATCCAGATTGATGATGATAATCTGATTCTTTATAAGGATGGTGCTAATGCTAGTTCTGATAGAGCAAGATTTGTACTAAACTACGATCCTAATCCTGGATCCCAAGGACAACAAAGAACATATAAGTTGCCTGATGCTGGTACTACAGTTGTTACAGTAGAAGATCCAGCGGTACTTGATTCAACTATCGTTGATACTAAGGCAACACAAAAGATTCTTAATAAGACTCTCGTTCTTCCTAAGTTTGCTGCAAATGATTCAACAGGCACTAATTTCTTCCAGTTCAACACTGACGCTCTAACAACTACAAGGGTCATTACAATTCCTGACCTTAGTCTTACTCTGGTTGGTAAAGATACTACGCAGACATTAACTGCTAAGACTATTGTTGATTTGATTCTTGCAGATGATATTGACAATACAAAGAGACTGACGTTTGATTTATCTAACATCCAGACTCTAACAAATAACTCTATTGGTTATCCAAACACGGATACGCTAAATAATCCTGGTGCTACTAACATCACAGTTCTTGAGAAAGCAACTCAGGATCTGTCAAATAAAACTTTGATTCGTCCTCGAATTCGTGAGGCGGCATCAACTACTCGTTATGTAACCATTGACACCACTAACATCACTGCGGCAAGAACAATTAAGTTCCCAGATGCAGACGCTACATTACTTTCTACTGAAAACGTAACGGTCGATGATGTTAACTTTGGTGCAGGTATCGGTGCTGCTAATCTAACAGGTCGCACTAGACTTCAACAATTCTTTTACGCAGGATTCTAATTTATAACAATGGCAAGATCAGGCATTTTAGGACAATCTAAACCCGCTGGTACTACAAATACAGTTTTGTATGCAGCACCAACAAATAAATCTGCTAGCGCAGTATTAACCATTGCAAACGATGGTACGGGAGCAGCATATGATGTTGCTCTGAAAGATTACGACCAAAGTCTAACAATGGACGCTAGCACATATCTCTTCCACGAAGGTGATGTGATTACTAGTCAGAGATTCACTTTGAGTCCTAATATTACACCAGATGAAGCGATTACTCCTGGTGATCAACTTACTAGTGCTAGTGGTGAAAAGAAAGCAAAGTTCCATGCATTTTACATTCCAGCAACTACAACAATTCATGTAAGAAAAGTATCTCTTACTGCTATTACAGTTGAAAGTCCTAGTGGTGATTTTAATATTGGTGCAACTTTAACCAAAGGTACTGCACCTAACGCAACAACTGCATTAATTTATGATGCATACAATGCAGGTTCCAATCTTATCATTCAAGTTGGACCTTCTACCGTCAATGGTAGTGGTAGTGCATTTGCTGCTGGTGACTCTGTTAGTGCAAGTTCTGGTGGTTCTGCAACTATTGCTACTGGTGGTATTGGTACTGCTGGAGATGAGTTTGTATTCTCTACAGATAACGAGACTACCTTTGGTTTCTATGCACAAACATCTGACTATGATCTGAATGTATTCACAGACAGAACTTACAGATTTGATGTTTCTGACTCTTCTATGAGTGGCAGATTGTTGAGACTTTCTTCTACCATTAATGGTGAGTATGGTCCTGACAATGATTCTGCTACCACAGGAGATAATGGTACTGAATATACCGATGGTAAAACTACTAATGGCACCGCTGGATCTAGTGGCGCATATGTTCAGTATGATTTTACTCAAGGTACACCTCCATCAGTTCTCTATTGGTATGATGGAAACACTGGATCTAACGCTGGTGCAGGATATGGTGGTTCTGAAAGATATCTTGGCACAACTACAGCATATGAATATAGTGAGATCTATGTTTATGATATTGAAAACACATGGTCCAACTCAACTGATACATTTGCTGTAGGTAATAGTTCGTTTACAGTAACTGCTCAGACCGCTGGTAAGTGGGGTGTTGTCAGAGATTACACTAGCACCGCACTTAAGATTATTAAAGGTCTTAACTCTGCTGATTTTGCAGGTTCTGAAGTCTTCTTAGATTCGCCTCTTAAAGCAGGTGCAACTAGAAGTTTTGCCACAGTTAGTTCTATTGGCACTGCAACAACAGCACTTGAGGCACAGCATTACATTGTTAAAGATAAGACTAATGCTGCAAACAACATTGACAAAATTACGTCGATTGTTGTTGGTCCTGGACAACGTGTGATTGTAGAGAGTGCAACGCAAAATAACATCTTTTCCTTGGTTGGATTTGAAGACAACTCTACTGAACTTTCCGTAAGGAACTATACCTCCTCCTAATAAATACTATTATCACCAAAGGATAAGAAATGGCTCTTACTAGACTTAAGAACATTATTACTTCCCGCACGGGAAGAATTATCTATGTGAATCCAGATGACTTTGATGCATCTGATTCAATTGATAACAGAGGTAACTCTGCATTGCGACCATTCAAAACTATTCAAAGAGCATTTCTTGAGGTAGCAAGATTCTCGTATCGAGTTGGTCTGAGTAATGACGAATTCGACGCATTCTCTATCATGCTGTATCCAGCAGAGTATGTTGTTGATAACAGACCTGGCGAGGTTCTCTACACAAACGTTGCTCCCATTGATGCTAACTCAAACTTAGATATTACATCACCTAACAATGTATTGTATAAGTACAATTCTGTAGAAGGTGGTCTCATTGTTCCTAGAGGTTGTTCTCTTGTAGGTACTGATCTTCGTCGTACAAAAATTATTCCTAAGTACATTCCTTATCCTACAACTTATGCCGCGAAAGGCATTAATGAGGGTCAGGAACCTCCTAGAACTTCTATTTTCAGAGTAACTGGTGGTACATACTTCTGGCAATTCTCTTTCTTCGATGGTAGTGAAGAAGGTGTATATTTCAAACCAGACTCTACAGAAACAATTCCTCCAAAGTTCTCTCACCATAGACTTACCTGCTTTGAATTTGCAGATAATGTCAATACTTTAGCAGATTTTATTGCTGCTGGAAGAGTTCCATCTGCTGACTATTCCGCAGTTCCAAATATTCTTGAGAGAACAGACTTAGAGATTTACTATCAAAAGATCTCTAAAGCATTCTCTTCAATTCCTGATACATCTGGTGATCCTACTACTGACCAAATTCAGGCAAGGGTTGAAGAAAACAGAATTGTTGGTCCTATCTCTGACGAATATCGTGTTTCTCAGATTACAAGTAATGGTGCAACTGCAACTGCTGTAACTGTTGACGAATTCGATCAACCTAGAAATCATGGATTCTCTGTTGGTGTTAATATTAACATTGATGGTGTTACTGGATCTTTAGGACCTAATAGTGCAGCAGATATTGCATTGTATGAAGGTTCGTTCACTGTAACATCTGCTAGGGATAATATCTTTACCTATCAGATGTCGGGTGAACCGAGTGGAAATGCTGTAGGTACTGCTATCACAGTTAAAACTGAGATTGATACAGTTGACTCTGCATCACCATATGCGTTTAACCTATCACTGAGATCGGTGTGGGGTATGAATGGTATGCACGCTGATGGTAGTAAATCTACTGGTTTCAAATCAATGGTTGTGGCGCAGTTTACTGGTCTGTCACTACAAAAAGATGATAGGGCATTTGTTTTATACGATCAATCAACTGGAACTTATACACCACAGGCAGCAGGTTCAGGTGCTCACTTGAATGGTTTTGCAGAATATAGAAAGGGATGGGCACACGAACATATTAAATGTAGTAATGACTCATTCATTCAGGCAGTTTCGGTGTTCGCTGTTGGATATGGCACACACTTTACCGCACTGAGTGGCGGTGACATGTCAATTACGAACTCTAACTCTAACTTTGGTAACACTGCTTTAAGATCTGCTGGTTTTAAGGCAAAAGCATTCTCTAAGGACAAATCTGGATTCGTTTCACATATCATTCCACCCAAAACATTGCCTGTTGTAACAGCAGTATGTACTGGTACTAGTGGTGCTACAACTGTTACTTTACCGAATGATGGTTCGGTGTATGGTGTATTGGCAGGTATGAATGTAACTGGCAATGGTATCGGAACTGGTGCTACTGTATTAAGTACATCTGGTAATGACGTTCCATTATCTGTTGCCAATAGTGCAACCGTCAATAATCAAGTTATTTTTGGTGATGAAACTGCGGTAAACTGGGTCAACATTGACATCAACAGAACAAAAGTAATTAACGCAGGATTAAGTGGACAAGGCGAACTCGCAGGAACAAGATTATACTTATTTGGATACACGAACGAAAATTCGCCTCCTACAAATAAAGTCCAAGGTTTCACCGTTGGAGCACGTCTTGATGGCACGGGCGCAAGTGCTGTACCCGACAAATTATTCTGCCAGTTAGCAGCAACTGCTGGTGCTGATCCTACACCATTATCTGCAAGAATTGCTGGTGCTGGTCCTAGTGTTTCAAGTGTTGCTCCTGGTGCTGCTGGATCACCATTGCAATTTGACTCTAATTCCTATAACTTAGACGCTAATACTGGAACTGGTACTCAACCTGGTGGTTTAGATGCAGTTGGTGGTTGGTATCTAACTGTAGAAAATAACAATGCTAGTAATGAAATTTATCAAGCACTGAATACTAATGCTGATTTCAATAACGTAAGTTTCACACCTACTACGTTCATTAAGAGAATCTCTGACCCTAGAGACTTGCAGGATAGAACGTATCGTATCCGTTATGAAACTGACAAAGATAAGTTAAGTCCTACACCTAGAGATCCTATCAGCGGTTATGTTTTACAACCTCTGAATAGTGATGCGGGTGGTGTAAATCTTCAAGGTGCTTTCTACATCTACGATATTGAAAAAGTACAACCTTTGATTAGTGGAGTACAAAATGGAGTCTATTATATTACCCTCCTTTATGCATCTGTTACACCTAACGTTGCTAATTTCGACGACAGGAAGTTCTCTCAAAACGTCAACGAAGTCTATCCTACGTTTGACAGAGACAACCCTCTTGCTGACCCTCTGCGTGCTTATTCCAAAGCTGACACTCAAATTATCGGGTCGGTAAGTGCAACAAATAACCTACTATCTGATGGTGAATTTGTTAAAGATCCTAAGCGATCTATTACTAAGGAAGCAATCGTTAAACTCCTCAAAGATAGTGGTTGGCCAGCAGCAAACGCTCCCGCATATACTGGTGGTCAGGAAGATTCTGAAGGAGAAAATGATGGTAGTGGTAGTCTTTCTACAATCATTCTTACTGCTAGATCTGGTGATGAGGAAGCAAGAAAGATCAACATTCGTACATCTTCTGGAGCAAATGTTCCTATTCCAGTAGAACTCAGACGCCACTCAATTATGCGTTCTGGTAACCATACGTTTGAATATCTTGGTTTCGGTCCTGGTAACTATTCAACTGCATTCCCTCAGGCACAGGTTGAAACTCTGACAGAGGAACAGATTAAATTCTCTCAGTCAATCAAAGAAGAAGCGGGTGTTGCTTTCTACTCTGGTCTGAACTCTAATGGTGATCTGTTTATTGGTAACCAGATTATTAACCCTGTTACTGGTCAGATTACTAGTGAAGATATTGCACAACTTAATGTTGTTGGTGAAGAAAACACAACCATCGAAACATTCTCTGAGTTGGTGCTTACTGATAAACTAACGGTTATCGGTGGTGCATCTAACCAGTTAGAATCTATTTTTGCTGGTCCTGTTACATTCCAAGGACTTGTATCTTCTACACAGAATATTCAGGCAAGAAAACTTACATATACCAACCAAGATGGTACAACCATCAGACAAACACTGATGGCACCTCCAAATAATCCTGACAATGGTGAACCAAACTTAACTGGTATTACAACATATCCAACTCAGGCAGATGGTGACTTAGTTTACAATCAAAGTTGGGTGCCTGGAAAATCATTAGGTTGGATTTATTATGATAATGGTGTTGCTGGCGAAAGTAATTGGTATGAGTTTGGTTTAAGTGATACTGGTGTTATCAACATTAATGATAAGTATGGAAATAATGTACCTCTGACTATCAATAATGCTGGTGATGCTGGTACTGGTGTTGGTATCGGTACTGAACCTGAGAATACTTTCAGACTCACAGTTGCTGGTAATACAAAGATTGATGGTGATGTTGTTGGTACTGGTTTTGGTGTAGTTGGTTCTGGTAAATATATCAGGAGACTATATACAGGTGATGGCACAACTCAGACGTTTACTATCACTAATCCATCAAATACTAATATTGATCACACCGCAAACTCAATACTTGTGTTTATTAATGGTGTTATGCAAATTGGTGGATCTGCATCGGAAGTTAGTGGCAATACGGCAAACTATTCCGTCAGTAATGCTCAGGTGGTATTTGGATCTGCACCTCCAACTGGTGTAAACATCCAAATTTTAGAATTACCTATCTAAATAAGAATAAACGACTGCTATGGCGTTCACTCAAATTACTGGAGATAATATCTCCACAGCAACAAATGCAACTATCACGGCACTAGCGTTTCAGAATACTAATTCTGTTTTAGCATTGCCTGCTGGATCAACTGCTGATCGTCCCACTACACCTGCATTAGGTTCTATTAGATATAATTCTGATGATGATAATGCAGAGATTTACATCACAAACGTTGATGGTTCTGGTACTGATGGATGGGCACCTGTTGCAGGTGGTGGACCTTCTGTAGGTAATGATTCGATCATTAGAACTAATGGAACTCAATTAACTGAAGACGCAGCAGTCGGTGCTGGTGCTCCTAATAATGATGATAAATTCTCTAACGGATTTACCATTGGACCTATCACAGTCTCTGGTGCCACGACTACATTAACCATCCTCACTGATGGTAACTTGGTAATTTTTTGATCATAAATAACTATACAACAGAGGACTTCGGAGAATGTCAACACTTAAAGTAGATACAATCAGAAATCAGGGGGGAACTGGCGGTAAGATCCAACTCCTGACTTCTGGTGATGTTAATGTCAATGATAATAAGTTGTATGTAGATAGTGCAACGTCGAAAGTTGGCATCAACACTAGTGATCCTCGTGCTGCATTAGAAGTTGAAGGAAATGGTGGTGCAATCTTTAAGACATCACCACTGCTAGAGAAGACAAATAACGTTTCTGGTGCATCAAACGCAAACGCAACCATTAATGTTTATAATGGTGCGATCACTCTGTTTACTACTGCTAACACTAATAACTTTACTCCTAATATCACTTACACAGATGGTGGTAGCGTCACTACTTTGAACGCATACATGGAGAATAGTGAGAATTTAGTTGTCACTCTCATTTCTCAAAATGGTAGTGGATCTGGATATGTTCCTGGAAATATTCAAATTGATGGTAGTAGTGTAACAACAGAATGGTCTGGTGGTTCTGCTCCCACTGCGCGTGGTGGTACTGGAGGATATGATGTTTATGCATTTTCTATCCTAAAAACAGGTTCATCTGCTTACGTTGTTTTAGCATCACAGACACATTTTAATTGATAAGTCATGCCTTTACTTTCATCCTATGGTCTTAGCGGCGGTCTCGCTTTTAGGGGCGGGGCAAGGGCGCTGGAAACATTTAACAAGATTTTTACATACACTGGCGGCATCCAAACATTTAGTGCTCCTAGTGAATCAACTACCTTGACCGCATATGTTTTCGGTCCTGGGGGTGGATCTGAAGCAGATCAAAACTCTAATGGTGGTGCTGGTGGATATAGTGTTGGAACAATTAATAATTCTGCTGGAGCAACATTTAAGATCGTTGTTGGTGGTGGTGGAGGTCCTGGAACTCAGAACAATGGTTCTGGTGGAGGATATTCAGGTGTCTTCACTAATGCTTGGAATGGAAATAGTGTAAGCACAGATCATAACGCTTCGATTATTCTTGCTGGTGGTGGTGGAGGTTCTGGTGACAATAATCGCGGAAACCCTCACGGCGGTGGTGCTGGTGGTGGAAATAGTGGTCAAAATGGTGCTACTCCTTCAGGTGGTGGAGGTGGAACACAAAATGGTGGTGGACAATATAGAAACAATGGTGGTGGAAACTGCACTGCCCCAGGTCCCCAAGGTAACTGCCGTGGTGCTCAGTTAAGAGGCGGTATTGCATGTGGTGGACAACAAAATGGTGCTGCAACTGGTTGGCCCAATACAATTTACGGAGGACAATGGGCATCTGCTGCTGGTAGAAATGGTTGCAATTCTGGTGGCGGTGGTGCTGGTTATTATGGTGGTGCTGGTGGAGGTGGACAACCCAATTCATCAAATGGTGGTGGAGGATCAGGATATGTTGGTGGTCATCCTAGTCACCCTGTTAATAATGCAAATACTTACACTGGCAGCGGTAGAGACTTACCTCCACAGGCAACTTCGTCCCCTTATTGGCCAGGAAACCAAGTAGGTAGGGGCGGAATTAGAAGCACTAACCATGCCCGAGGACAACAATATGGTGGAGATGGTAGAGTAGTTATTGAATATGAAGCATTTGAACCTGTTGGTTAATGTGCTATAATTGACGAAACACTTATATTATGGAAAACTATAATTTGTTTTCAACTCCATTATGGATGGAGTTTGTGAATATAGACAATTCAAAGTTAATAAAGCAGATTCATGAGTTTCAAAATACTCATGAATCTGTTTCTATTTCTAATGAAGGTGGGTATCAGAGTCCAGAATTTCATTGTCAAGAATTACTGGATGTTGTACAACAGATAACACCAAGATTAGAGAATAAACCATTATCTAATTTCTCATTGTATTCATGGATTAATATCAATGGGAAAGGACATCATAATAGAAGACATACACATGTATCAACAAATATATTTTTGTCTGGTATCTATTATGTAAAAGTACCACAAAATAGTGGTAGAGTTAGATTTTACGATCCTAGAGGAGCATTGATACAATCAATGCCAGATCATTCATATTTTAATAATGGCACTGAATATGTGTTCATTGAACCTCAAGAGGGGATGATTATGTTCTTTCCTAGTTGGTTAGAGCATGATGTTGAACCTAGTAAAAGTGATGAAGATAGAATATCAATAGCATTTAATGTATCGTGTGACACTGAATAAGGTGGCACAGGGGGTTGTGCATCTAGAGAAATCCTGTTATACTACTAGAGTCAACCAATCAAGACAATGCCACAATTCACTCTAATTTGCACAGACGAAGACGAAACTACAACTACTAAAGAGTTTGAGTCAACTATTTTGCAAGATGCGGTAGAAAAAACTGCTGACTTCTTGAAGGGTGTTGGTTATGTCTTTGAAGATCTGCATGTTCAGACTCATGCTATCCCCGAAAAGGATGATGACGACTACGTTAAGTCGGTTTACCCTCAGTTTGATCGCTGATATATATTTCTAGTAGTTTATTTCTGACCATTAACTCTATCATGGGCAAAACCTTTCGGCGTGGTGGTAACGAACGAGGTTACTACTCTTTTGGAAAATCCATCCGTGACAAACGACAACGTGGAACAAATAGATACGCAACCGAGGACAACTATCATGGCGAATACGACAACAGAAAATCCAAAGCAGATCGAAAAAACCGAAAATTTGACCCAGAAATCGACAATGACAATGGATGGTATTGATGAAATCGAAAGTTTCTATGAAGACTTAGAATTTGACGATGCATCTGCTGTAGACTACGACCTGGATTTCACCACCCAATCGTAATTAAATGGACACCGAACCTCAAAACGAAAAGTTCAACAGAGGACTTGATCTTTTTATCGAGTCCGTACTCAAACCTGACCATAAATTGCGTCAGTGTGCTCACAATCAAAAGTGTTATAATGAACTCATGTGGGTTCGTGAGGATGTAATGTCTTATCTTAAGACACTGCGGAGGGATAACTAATGCAGTTCCTCCATTCTGCAATTCTCGACAAAGAAGAAAAAATGATCCTAAAGGATGCTTTGTTCTTGTATGTTTCTGATCTACAGAAACGCTATTATCAAGACAAACTAATTGAACAACCCGTCTATCTCGACAAAATGAAAGAGGTAGAAGCAATCGTAGAAAAACTACATTTAACTGACTTGTATAGGTAATGTTAGAATCTGAAATTAGTGTTCTCAAAAAAGCAATCAAGAAAGGGTATGATGATCCTTTCTTGTATACTGATGAAGAACTTCGTAAACTCAAAACAAAACTAAACCAGTTGAGAGACTGGAGACGCTCAGCACAAATTTCACAAAACAATGGATTTGGTCAGTATGTACAATGAAGACTTTGACATCTCTTGGGATGAGAATGACATCATTCAAGCACCCGAAGATGACTGGGTTTCTGCTATTCTTGGCAGTGAAGATGAAACTATCGGTGAACTAATCAATGATTGACAAGTATCGCATCACTTGGTTAAAAAACAAAGCAAAAAATGGGTTCTATTCTAGACAAGAAGTGGTAGTATATGGACTGGACAATGTAAAGTTTGTTATGGACAACCTTGTGCCAGTTGACGCAGTGGGCGCAGTGGACATCATTCCATGCCTCTGACTGCTACAATATGATCAACGGAATGAGCAGCGCCCCAAAGACTCTCCCAAAATCGCTATTTTATTATGCACATCTCCAACGTCAAAACTGCTACAATGGTCGGAAAGTTCGCATTGAACGACGGACCTTCCAAAGCACGACTTAAACTCAACTATGAGAATCTTGATAACAAAGTTCTCAAAGATGATGCTGGTCGTGTATATCTCCTCGTCAAAGATGGTGAGATCATGAAGATCGGTGGCAGTGTCTCTAAAGGTGGTATCAAATCCACCATGTCATTCTATGTGTCCGCTAATACTGGACGCCCATCAATTCGTTCCTTTGGTATTAACCAACTGGTACATGAATCGATCATGAGTGGCGCTGAAGTATCAGTTTATATGATTACTTCTGTACAGGTTTTTGCACCAGTTAAAGGTCTCTTTGGTGCAGAAACTATGTCCATCTCTGCCTTCAAAGAGATGGAAGAAAAATGTCTTCGTGACTATGTTGCTTCTGAGGGTTGTTATCCTGCTTGGAATTACCAAGAATCGGGTAAACCTTGGGAGCAATATATTCAGGAAGCACATGCTATAATTCTAACAAAGACTGCAAAACGCAAATGAAAACTCCACTCAGATACGCTGGCGGAAAATCCAAAGCATATAAAATTATCACTGAACATCTTCCTGAAAAGTTTCCTAAGGATAGAATTATCTCCCCATTTTTGGGTGGTGGTAGTCTAGAATCTCGCTGGAGTTCTGAGTTAGGCATCAAGACTATTGGTTTTGATGCCTTTGAGCAATTAATTGTATTTTGGTGTATTCTGTTGCAAGATCCTCAAGGACTTGCAGATCGTTGTAGACATCTTGTGCCTACAAAAGAAGAATACAAAGCAGTCAAAGAAGAACTGCTGAAATGGAATATCACTCAGCAAATGTTTGCTGGTTATGGTGACAGATACAAGTATTATGAACGTGAACCTATCTGTTTAGATCATAAGAACGCAGCAGCATATTATTATTTCAATCACAATCTTTCCTATGGACCTATGTTCTTGGGATGGATGAGTAAGATCTACGAATCTCCTGAAAAATGGGAGCGTATGTGTAAACGTGTTGAAGAATATCGCAATCCAAATCTGACTGCGATGAAGGGTGATTATGCTAACACTCTGGATGAATTTAACTCAGACTTTTTGTATCTGGATCCTCCATATTATTTGGAAAAGGATAAAGATAACAAGATGTTCAAGGGGATGTATCCAAACTGCAATTTTGCAGTGCATCATGATACTTTCAACCATGAGGGTTTGATGCTACAACTCTCTAGACATAAGGGACCATTTATTCTCAGTTACAATAATTGTGAGACAATTCGTGACTGGTATGCAGAGTATGAAATTGTATATCCTGAGTGGCATTATTCATATGCACTAGGTGAGAAACGTATTGGCAAGAATAAAGTCAATAATGATCCTAAGAAATCACATGAAATTCTAATTATTAAACGATGACAGATTTTGTACCAAGTAATGACTACAGAGAGTGTGGTGACTGCAACATGTGTTGCCAAGGATTTCTCCCCGCAAATATTCATGGATATCAAATGATGCAGGGAATCCCATGTCATTTTGCAAAAAATGATAGTGTTGGATGTGGTGGGTGTACAATCTATGAAGATCGTCCACAATTATGCAGAGCATTTGAATGTGTCTGGAAGACATCACCTCAAGTAATTCCACAATGGATGCAACCAAATAAATCTGGTGTTATTCTCTCTGCTAGAGAAGATAAAAACGAACAAACTGGTGAAGTCTATGAGTATATCAATATGAAAGAGACATTTGAACCAGTATCAGCACAAGTGCTGAACCAAGTGTTAAGAACCTGTATGCATTATAATAAGAATCTAGAGTATGAAGTAAATGGCAGTTGGTTCTATCATGGTAACGGAGATTGGATTAATTATCACGTTGAAAGATATGGAGGACAGAAAGTCCCAGGCGGAAATATGCCAGAAAATCAATTAAATCAGCAGATCATTGCTCATGGTGCTGCCGAGGTCAGTGAATGAAGTGGCACAACCCCCTTGACTTGGGGGTTTTTTCATGTCATACTATAGTCATAGTCAAGGTTATTCATGCAACTTCGCCCCCATCAACAACGTGCATTTGATGCTATGCAAAGCAACAATGCAGGTCAAATTATTGTGCCTACTGGTGGCGGCAAGACTTACATCATGATTGCCGATACTCTCGCTCGTGCTGCACAAGGTAGCACAACAGTTGTTGTTGCTCCGCGTATTCTTCTCGCTAATCAGTTGTGTGAAGAGTTCATGGAGTTTGTGTCTGCTACATGGACGCATGTTTGTCATGCTCATAGCGGTGAGACACATCACTTCAGCACAACAAAAGCAGACAAGATTGCTTTGTTCGCTAACACTGCGCGAGCAGCATCTGAGTCCTGCATTATATTCACCACTTATCATTCTTTGCACCGCGTTGTTGAGAGTGGTATTGATATTGACACCATTTATTTTGATGAAGCACACAATGGGTGCGGTAAGCACTTCTTCACTAGCGTCTTTGCTACTGCTCAGTATGCTAAGCGTCGTTATTATTTCACTGCAACCCCTAAAACTGGTCGTGGTGTGAGTGTTGCTCGCGGCATGAATAACACTGATGTTTGGGGTGGTGTGCTCTGCAATGTTCCTGCTAAGGAACTCATCGAAGCAGGTGCAATCGTTCCCCCTCGTGTTGTTCCTTTTGAAACGAATCGCACTCGCACTAAGCACAATGCACACGAGGTTGATGCTGACAATCTGAAGGATATGTTTGAGCAACTTGATGTATTCCAGAAACCTAAAGTTCTGGTTGCTGCTCCATCTTCTAAGGTTCTTGGCAATATGCTCGGACACACTGACATTCTTGAGTATTTCTACAAGAAAGGTTATGAAGTGATGCACATCACCTCTAAGTTCGGTGCTATCATCAACGACAAAAAAGTTGGTCGTGAAGAGTTCTTCACCACTCTGCAATCTTGGGGTGCTGATGACACTAAAAAGTTTGTGATCTTCCACTATTCTATTCTCAGTGAGGGCATCAATGTGCCTGGGTTGACACATACTATTCTGCTCAGAAATCTGCCTATTGTTGAGATGGCACAGACAATCGGTCGTGTTATCCGTGTGCATAAAGATGACCGCGCTGCTGTTACTGAAGGTCGCATCCCTGCTGGTGCATTTCACCTCTATAAAAAGCAGGAAGGTGTTGTTACTATGCCCACAGGTTACAAGATGGGTAATGCTATCGCGGCAAGATTGCAGAACGTTGTTAATCAAATCTTTCTAGAGGGCATCCCCCCTCTTGCCTACTGCTGATGTGCCAGTTTGTCAAAGTGTCCACTGATCGCCCCATTGGGTCCGATCCTGTGTCATACTATGTTTATAGCAATCAAGGGAAACCACCATGCGTCACTACACCAAAGCACAAGTTGTTGAGCAATTCCGTTACAACTGGAAGGTAGCAACAATGCAGGATCCTTCTATCAAAGGTGATAAGATTCGCAAGCGTATTGCATTCGGTGACTTCACTGACATGCTTTGCAAGTGTGGTGAAATTAGTCTCAAACAGTACGAGACATGGAGCAACCCTTTCTGATGGAAAAACTTATGTCATGTAACACAAACGAAGAGATTATGGAATCTCTTTTTGAACAAGTTCAGGAAGAATATCCTGATCTGCCTATTGAACAACAGGCAACAATCGCTTCTCAACGTTTCTGGAATCTCGCACAATGACTGCTTCTTTCCCTATTCTCAGCAAGATGATTCACTCTAAGAAAATGATCCTTGACGTGATCAAAGATTGTGATGGTATTGATACTCTCAACCGAGAGGAAAAATTCGCAGTCTTCTGCGAAGTTTGCGACAACTTGTTAGAAGAGGGCAGAATTACCCCAGCAAAGCATAAACAATGGACAATGGTCGTCTGATACTGTGACACCTGACAAAGCGCCACACAGGCGCTTGTAGGTGCCTTAAAATCGTGTATTCTATAGGAGTCAAAGGAACACAACCAAACATGCTCATCAAAGGACACAACAACCGAATCCTGATGCTCAACCAACTTACACCATTTGAAGCAAAACGACGCATGGCAATCGAAGAGCAACGCATGAAAGAACAGCGTGAAGAATGTGCCCGTGATGCACAACAACTGTTCGATGATATGTTCGGAGGTTGATAATGAAAACTACTACACAAACTTATCTCGTGCGACTCTATGATGAGTTCACGATGATGCAAATCTCTCGCACAATGCCCACCAAACCAACGTCAAGTAAGGGCATCAAAGCACAAAACAATCGAGTGCTAAAGTGGGCACAAAAAACTTATCCAAACCAAATTCGTTACGAGGTTGAAGCACTAAAATGAACAACTT
>Ga0213860_10000098_pt1 | contig 33195 bp, 35 predicted proteins | sample PICome_3_FD_160118 | JGI IMG/M metagenome (GOLD analysis project Ga0213860, IMG submission 160118) | Coastal seawater microbial communities near Pivers Island, North Carolina, United States - PICO550 | ecosystem: Environmental > Aquatic > Marine > Coastal | place: USA: North Carolina...
CAATGCGTTCTGTGATATAGGGTTGTCCATACCTCATTACAATGCTCCATCTACAAACTTACGCCATTCGATTGCGTTCTTAATATCCCATCCACGTTGTTGGATTTGTTTTAGAATACGTTCACAGGAGTCCATGCACATTGCATTGTACTCCACCTTCTGTTTTGCCTTGATGAGTTCTTCATCAGATTCAAGATAGATAGGCAAATCCTGTTTTAGAATTTTGTGGTCAAAGGGATTGTCACGATAGACTTCTGGGTCAGATTTACCAGAATAGTACTCCCACTTCTTACGATAGAGAACACGATAGTTACCCTCATTCATAAGTTTGAGTTGTCTAAAGTTATTGTAGATGGTTAAATATTTTTGGTGAAGCGATGCAGACTTGAGAGACTCATCTGCGAGTTCCAAGTCATCCATTTTTAAGTCTTTTTCAGCCTGTTGCTGTAATTCATCAAGTGTCATTATATATCATCCTATAGAGTGAGCAGAGATTGGTTGGAACTTACTGTTCTATATTATCTCTTGTATCTGAGAGACTCAAACTGATACTGCTTAAGTACACCTTGTCTGCTCGGTATATTTATAAAACTTCAAACTCGTAAATATCGTATACGAATGTTACGGTTGCAGTGAGTTGTTCTGTATCTGTATTTTGTGTGGTGAAAGACAAACCAGATAGAGATGTTGGGAAACAGTTCTTGAAGTTTGCTTTCAGAACAGGATTGTTCTTGTTCGTCAGAATATGCATAGTTGCATCACTCATCAGATTTTGTGGCCCGTTTGGAACTGCACGAAGTTCTGGGTTTGCACCAGACACAGCGTCCTCAAACTGTTCTCTGTTTTTAGGAAAACCAATACCAACCATCCAATCATGGATTTCTCTGTAGTTAGACAAATCTTCATTACATAGGAATGTAATCTCTAGACTTTCAAACTCTAGTGTATCACCCATCATATTGATGGCACTGAATGGTGTACTGATAGGAACACCAGAACCAAAGGTGATGCCAGGGATATTCGCCTCAGTCACAAAATATTCGACTGTGGGAATCTTCAGAAGTTGGAATCTAAACTGACTATTGTTTGCAAAGTCTAGATTGTCAACTTGTCTTTGTAGTGGATTGAATGCAACCATATTTTTCTTCCTTTACATTATTTATACGAATAAAAAAGGGGGAGCAAGAAGCTCCCCCAAGTTCTGGTTGCTTATCGCAACTCTTATTACATGATGTTCGTAACTTGAACTTTTCTGTAGTAAGTGTTTGCGTTTGCAGTAAGGGCGCCAAGTGCGGCAGTTGTGCCTTCTGCAAAAGGATTGGCAGTAAGACCGTAACGTGTCTTGAAACCAATCTTCGGCTGGAATGTGTTCTCACCCACTGCACGAACCATCTGTAGTGGAACGTATGGGCAGTAGAAGATACCAGCGTCATAAGGTGATGTACCCTTATAACCAACAACGTAGAACTGCTTATCTGCTGTGTTTGCAGAATAAGGATCGATGTACACTTTGTAACGTCCGTTAAGAACACCAGCAAATGTGTTACCAGCATCGTCCACGTTTAGGTTGTTGTTAAGAGCAGGTGTGTAATCTAGTACACCAGCCATCTGAAGTGCAGAAGCAACATCAGACGAACAGATGATTACGTTACCTTTACCTCTACGAGTTTCTTGAGCGATTGCGTTTGCATCTCTCTCAACTTGGAACATAAGTCCTTTGAACTTCTCAACGCTCCAACGGCCGTTTGAGTCAACGTCCATGTCGAAGATACCAGCATTTGCTGTATCGTTGGCTGCACCCTTCTTAGAAGTGGCGTAGATAGTTCTAACAACTTCTCTGTTGATTTCAGAAAGAATTTCAGCAGATAGGATGTTAGCAAGTTCAGTTTCAGCGTCAAGACCATGAATTGCTTTAAGGTCTTGTGCAAGTTCCATAGTGTATTCTGCTTTTAGTGCTCTTGACTTTGCAGTAACAGTCTGCTTCTCAATTGAGAATGCCATTTCTGCGAAAGAGTTACCAGCAGAGTCACCAAGTGCTTCTGCAGCACCAGTTGACATACCGGCACCTGTTGTGTAAGAACCGGCTGGGCTGTCGTTAAGGACAGCAGGGTTTGTGCCTGCGTGTGTACCTGTACCAGAGAAGTCAGTATCAGCTTCGTTGTAGAAGGTTTCTGTACCAGCCTGGTTAGTGTAACGTGAACGCATTGCGAAGATTAGACCTGTTGGGCCAGTCATTGGTTGAACACCAGCGACATCATACGCAATAAGGTTAGGCATTGCTCTACGGACTAGAGAGATTAGGATCGGATCCCAATTATCTACACTAGAACCAGTAGCGTTTGTTGGTGCTGCTTCTGAAAGGAACGCACTGTCCTCACGAAGAGCCTTTTCTTGGTTTTCTAGGATTACTGTGGTTACAGCCTTACGATAAGAGTCTTTGATCTCTGGAAGATCGTTATGCTCTAGGACTGGCTGCCACTTTTCCTGTAGATGTTCTGTTTGGAACATTTTAGTTTCTCCTTGTTGAGTTATCTATAATATTTATAAAAAAGTAACATTTAGTTACTTATTTCGCCCGCTGTACAGTTTTGCCGATAGCAGCCATGTAAGCGGCCATTGCACCAGTTGTATCGTAGGAATCCGTACCATCAGTTTCGGAATCCACAGATTCAGCGACAGTTGTTTGTTTTGGGAAATAACTTTCCTTCAACTGGTCGAGTTTTTCCTTGAAAGATTCTTCCGAAGAAAACTCTACCTCTTCTGCAAGAGATTTGAACTTCTCAACTTCCGTATCGGCAAGGTCAGAAGCAACCTCTGCAAAGACACTTTCACGAACTAGTTCGTCATGCTTCTTTTTCATTTCAGCAGACTTTTCAATTTGTTCGTTAAGTTTTGCTTCTAGTTCGTCAATCTTTTCAGACTGTTGACCTAGAATGTCATACTTCTCATCTGGAACATCAATGTAGTGCTCTTCAAATAGAGACTTGAGTCCAGAAATGAAATCTTCTGCGATTTCGCCTTTGAGTCCACGCTCAATTGCGATTTCGTTTTCTTTCATCCACTCTTCTACAACGTAGTTCATGTAGTTGTCAACTTTTTCAGTCAACTCATCTTGAACTCTGTTGATTTCTTCAGCGATTTCTTGAGTTTTTTCCATCTCAATTCTTTCGACTTCAGAACGGAGTTTCGACTTAACAGCGGCTTCAAAGATTGTCGCTGCCTTGTCCTTAAATTCTTCCGATAGTTCCTCATCTTGTGTAAGAGCAGAAACATCATCAGATACATCTACAGATGCAAGACGGTCATCAAGAGTAGACTCTTCAACCTTTGCTTCGGCCTTTTCGTCTTTCTTCTCTGAATGATAATCGTCATCCATCATCTTCTCATATGCAGCCTTACAAGTAGATGCATTCATTTTTTCCATCTGCTTGATTTTCTCATACATTGCGTTGATCATTTCGGCCTTTGTCATACGAGCTTCTTCTAGTTCCTCACCATCATGGTCGACTTGGTCGCCTGCGGCAAGGGGTTCTTTGATTTTAGTGGCTTCAGTGTCGCCTCCAGCATCCTTAGCACCTTTGGTTTGAGCGTCTGTTGCCTTCTTCATCTTGTCACCTGCTTTCGCAGATCCAGATTGGGCCTCAGGTGTCTCTTCACCAGCACCGCCAAGGTCTTGAACTTCACCCTCCACTTTATCCATTGATTCACCTTTAGCGGCACCCTTCTTAGGGGCGTCCTGTGCAGCTTCTTCAAGCTCAGCAGAAACTTCCGCTTCTAGTTCCTCAATTGTCTTGTCTAGTTCTGACATTGGGATTTCTCCTTGAGTTTTGTTATCTTTACATATTTATAATGATTAAAGTTTTGACAAGAATTTTGCAAATGCAAGAGCGGAAACATTTGCCTGTTTCTGTCTTACACCTTCATTAATCTCATCTTTGATTCCAGCAATCTCAACTTCTTTGAGAATACCATTATCCCACACCCATTCCTTTCCTTCCATAATACCCTCAACGAAGGCCTGAGGAGCAGAAGGGTCTGCAACGATATCTGCCGCAGTTGCGAGATAGAAATCGTCTTTCACATAATTTGCACCACCTTTGTTTTCTAGTGAACCCATGCCTCTAGAAGAGACACCAAGTTTACCACCGTCTTTGATTAGTGCTTTCGCAATTTCCCCCATAGGAGTAGACAAAAGTTTTGCCTCACCAACGAAGTTCTTTCCATCAGCCTCAAGTTTTGTGATCATGTGCGAAACTCTGTCAAGATTGACAGTTGGGCCCTCTGGGTGTCCAAGTTCCCCAAACGCACGACCTTCGGCAACAAATTCTTTATTGTAACGGTTGACTTCTTTTTGAAGAACACCCATTGGGTATACTCTACCGTTACGATTCTTTTGATCCGCCTGCATAAAGATGCCACGGATTTTCATTTCTTTACCACCACCGTCTTTATCTTCAGTGATGTATTCTACGTCTTGTATCTGTTCTGCAATAAGTTTCATCTTAAAACCCCGCTGCCACGATTGGTGTGCCTTTGAGGTCATTTGTACCACGCAAACCTTCCCCAACACCCAATGTAACGATTATACCAGCGCCGGCACCGACATAAATCGAACCGACATTTCCACTATCAGCAGGATTTCTTACTGTCATTTCTATTGCTGAAGAACCAGTATTAAAAACCCAAACTGCACTATCATCAACAAACTTAGTTGTTCCACTAGCTAGGTTTTGTGCATTTCCTTTAACTCTCATAGTTCTTTTCCTAAATTGATAATACCTCTGCCTCAAAATAATCCATAAGTTTCTTTGGCGGAACTTTGAACTTCTTTGAAACCGAAGTAATAGTTTTGTCAAAAGTATTTAGGAAATCTGAAGGTTTACTTTCCATTTCCTTGAAAATAGCGTCAACAGCATCCTTCATCTTAGGGGATAGTTTTTTATATTCCCTAGACTGTTTATGCTCATCTTTCTCTGGTAGTTCTTGTGCGAACTTAGAAAAAGGTTTACTCACTATCTTCTACCTCTGGTACATGGTGTGTTACGAATGTTTTCGCAACTTCCTGTCTTTTTGTTTCTAGTGCATCACCAACCTTGGCGGCAAGAGCGCCTTTGAAGTGTTGTTCTGCATCTAGGTTATCGCCGGTTGCAATTGCACCAACAAAGTCTTTTACTGAGTCCATCATTTATCTCCTTGTGTGGGGTCGTTCTGGGCATAGAAATCACCATCGTCTGAACCCATTTCACCACCACCTTCATCTTTTATTTGGTTTTCAATTTCTTCAATTTCATCGTCTGTCATACGAAGAACATTTTTGCGTACATACTCTTTTGAGAAATATGTACCGACATAACTTTCGATTTGTCCGAGCATATCAATACGGTTCTGTAGAATTTCTGCATTCTTGAGTTCCGTAAAGTGTCCGTCTTGCATATAGTCGAACTGGATATGTTCCTTCATTATATCCCACTCTTCAGCAGCAATCACTCCCTTTAGAACGAGTTGTGTCTTTAGAATGTCAAGGAATAGAACTGAGAACTTCTTACGAAGTTTCTGCACGAATTTAGTAAACTTTAGTTCATCTCTTGTAATGTTATCAGAACGTCCTATAGAGAACTGTGATTCTGATTCCAATCTAGAGATTGGTACATTGAGTGAACGGTAAAGTTTTTTCTGGAAGTAGGTAATGTCATCAATCTCACCTAGATTTGAACCGCCAGGCAAGGTTGTGATTTCTGTACCTCTACCACCTTCTCTACGAGGTAGCCAGAAATCTTCCAACATTGACATATGATTTCTATCGTCACGAATTTCACCAGTTCGTGCATCATACACCAACTTGTTACGATAACGATTCATCACATCTTTTAGGTATGCCTCTGCTTTTACTTTTGGCAAGTTACCAACATCAATGTAGAAGATACGTCTTTCAGGCGCACGAGAGATACGATAGATAACCAACGCATCTTCAATCATACGCAACTGATTGACAGGTTTGATTGCTTTGTTTAGATATGAGAGAACTGTACCCTTGTGCATATCGACAAGTCCAGAAGGACAATACGAAATAGAGTCAGCAGTAATACGAATACCAGAAGTTGTTCCTGTGTTTTGGTCTAGTCCTTTATCATTATAAAGATAAAAGTCCTCTACCTTCTTCACAAGGTCAAGTCCTGTCTTTTCGTCTTTCTCTTTTCTCTGTTCCCTCACCTTTTTGATTTTGCGAGGGTCAATATATCTAAGTTCTTGAATACCTTTTCTTGGTGATTTCCTGTCGATAATCTTGTGATAGTAAATTCTACCATCAACATACCACCGTCTGAAGATGTCATGTCCTTTGGCACTAAAGTCCATCAAACGCAACACTTCATCAAACTCATCTCTGATTTTTGATTTGATGTTTGGGGATACGTCTAGTTGATCGAGGGAAAGTGAAACCGACTTGTCTCTTTCGTCAGAGACAATGGCTTCGTTTGCGATATCTTCAATTGCAGTGTCACACTCTGGTTGTTGTGCAATATCTCTATATCTACGAATTAAGTCAAGTTCGTTTCTGTCACGGCCATCCATATCAAGAATGGACGCATAGTGTCCACCGCCTGATACGATGTCAAGAGTTCCATCGTCAGTAGAGGGAGCAGTGAATCCATCACTACCCCCACTCTGATTTGCTCTCGTGATTTTGAAACCAAAAAGTTCCGCCATACTATAATACTCCTAGTTTTACCCAACTATTTAGTAGGTTTGTAAAACTATATTATACGCCGGCATTAAATGACGTATAACGCCAAGTAATCTCAAAGGTTTCTACTTCATTTACTGTGTCCATGTTCAAGTCAATCGCACTGATTGCTTGAGGGAAACAACTTGTTAGAGTATATTGTTTTAGAACTCTATTGTCTCTGTCAAGTTGTTGCACTACCATGTCAGCAGTATATTCAGTCACATTGGATACACCAGTGTTTGTCTGAAGGTCATTGATACCATTCATCCATCTTTCGATACCGTTTCTGATTGCGAAGTCAGTATCGTTTAGTACTGTTGTTGTCCAAGGCTCGAACTCTCTGTCACCGGCAAGATACAACTGGCGTCCTCTAAACTGAATAGGGATTTCACCAAGTGTCTGGCCAGGAAGAGCAGCCGCTCTAATCATAAACTGGGCAGTCGCAGCGACAAGTCCAGTTGCGATGCCTGATGGCGTATTGAGGATAACACGAAATTGGTTAGCTCTTGCACCGCCACCAGCGATATTTGCTTTGAATTGATCAATTGTTGCCATGATTAACCTCCTACCTCACTAAACTCAACGCCAGTTCTTACGGCGATGAAGTTAAGTGTAATAAAGTTGATAGAACGTGCAGGCTTGATGAAGATGTCACCAACAAATTCGTTTCTGTCGATTACTTCACCTGTGTTGTTAGATTCATCACAGACAACTGAGAAGTCTGTAATACCTCTACGACCTTGCACATCTCTTAGGAAAGGTTCAACCAAGTTCTTGAACTGTGCTCTTGTGAACTCATCGTTGAATTCAAACAGTTGGAACTTAGCGGCAGTCGCAATTGCCTTTTCAAGAACAAGGAACAGTCTACGAACATTGATTCTGTCAAATGCAGAAGGTCTTGAAAGTGCTGTCTTGTCACCGAAAAGAAGTGTACCCTCGCCTGGCTCAGAAATAACAGGGTTAATTCTAGCAGGATAGAGAATATCTCTTTGTGACTTATTTGGGTTGTAGGCAAGTTTTACTGAACCACGAATCTGTCCTCTGTTGTAACCAGCAGGTGAGAACCATGCGTCTGCAACAAGGTCAGTGTTCGCACAAAGTCCAGCGACATCACCGTTCAAAGGAACGTATCTATAGACATCGTTGTACTTGTCGTACATATACTTGTAACCACTATCAAAGACTGCATAAGACGAACTTGCTAGTTGGTCAAAGAAATCTTTGATGTTGTTTGTTTGTGTGATAGATGATGGGATACCCACAACATCTGTTCTTGTTGGTGAAATGAAACCTACGCAATCTTTTCTCGCCTCACAGAGGTCGATGATGTTAGTTGCGTGTGTTACACCGTCTGCACCAGAAGCACCGATTTCAGTCGAACCAGCCATAACTAGGTTTACGTCAACAGTCGCTGTATCTGCAAACAAAGTATATGCAGTGTCCAGTTCACCTACTGTTGGAGTAGATGCTGAACCAGAACTACCACCAGTAAGTAGACTGTTGATAATACCTGCTTTACCTGTACCAGATGCGAATGTAGAACTTGAACCAGAAATTGCCTCTGCGGCTGTCTCACCGGCATCACTAAGTGATGCATCATGGTCTGCCCATCTTACATATTCTGATTTTGTGTTGACTACGCTTGGGTAGAATGCAGTACCACCTTGTGGTGTCTTAGCATCTTCTGCCTGTGAAAGGAATGCGAATACCTCAATAACTGCACTTGTTCTACTGCCTGCAAGGTCGCCATCGTAACCAGTGATGTCACCGTTTGTGTCGAAAACAACAACATGGATTTCATCATTAGTGATGTTCTTACTTGCACCCCAAACAGATGTGCCAGGAGCCGCATCTACTTGGTCGTAGTACTTCCAACGTCTGCGAACATCCGTTGCATCTACAAGAGCAGATTTAAGTCCGCCACCGTTAGGATTGTCTAGTTGTCTGATTGTTAGTGTATCATTAGCGATATTAGTAATTTCATACTGTGAACCGTCTGCTTCTTGGAAGTACACAATGTCACCGACATTGAACAATGCACCACCGTCACCAGCAGAACCACCACCATTATCAATAGTAACGGTAGTGTCACCAGCGGCAGGTGTTCCCTCAACAACACCCAATGTTCCAGTTGCACCAGTGAATGTTTGTTCATATGCATTTGCGTTTGCACAGATAGAAACACCTAGTGCGTTACCTTGAGAGCCAGGGAATCTTGCAATCCACTCGCCCTGTGAAGGACTACCTACACCAGCGTTGTAAATGTTATCGTCATAGTCAGTATCATTTTTGACTAGGGCGGGCGTACCAACAGCCGCATTGAGCATACCAGCTTTTTCTGCTCGTACTACTCTAAGTGCGTTGCCGTACTGTAGAAAATTGGCGGCGGTAAACCATGACTCAAAGTTATTATTGTCAGGCTTACCAAAGACTTGTAACAATGTAGTTTCGTTGTTGATTGCAGTAACCTCACCAACAGGCCCGATATTAAACTGGCCTGCAATGGCACCGATTGACGTTGCAACAGCAGGAACTACATTGGTCAGATCAATCTCTTTGACGAGTACGCCAGGGGATACTTGAAATGCCATCTTTGTTTCTCCTTATGGATTCATTATTATAAAGTTTCCAAACTTACATCAATATTTATAAAAACACTTACCTTCAGACTGATTTTTATAGACCCTTTGCACATAAATAATTCTATGTCAGAACACTATGAAAAGTACAAAGAAACCATAAAAAGGGTTTCTCAACGCAATTACAGGGCCCGTAAGATATGGGTAAACGAATATCTAAGGGATAAAGTCTGTAATTACTGTGGGGAGTCTGAAACAGCGTGTCTCCAATTTTATCCTCACGAGAGGAAAATACGTTCTCTTACTAAAAGGAAGGGATTGAACGAACAATCTAGAACTGAGGTAAAAGATTACATCAGTAAATCTAAGGTTGTCTGTGCAAATTGTTACCTAAAACTAGAGAACGACATCATTGACATTATGTAGGTTTTTGATGTTTTCTACCAATCAGATTCGTAGGAACGAACTACTGGCGCCCATCTTGTACCATACTCATCTACGATAGTCTCACCGTAGGTTGATACTCCATCGTCAATAAATCCGAATGGAGCCATGTCCTGTTCTAGTTGGTGTTGTTGTTCCAAATACATTCTAGCACGAATATCATCATCTGTCAACTCTTTGAAGTATGTTTGTTCTACTAACCACGCAAAGAGAACACAACACATTGCCAAGTCATCTGTGTGTCCTTCCTCTGCTTCAAAGGATTGTCCTTTCAGAATAAATGTAGAGAATTCGTTGATAAGGTCATAGTCATTAATAATCAGTTTGTCTGTTTCTATGATTTGTTTGAGGTTAGAACACCCTAGTTTCTTTACTGCTTTTGTTGTCCGTACACCCAACTGAGCCTTACCACCAGAGAAACCACCACCAACAATCTGTCCTGCTCGTCCACGCATGGATGCCATGATTAGGTTCTCATACTCCAAGTCAAACTGTAGTGCAGTCGCAACCTGTTCTCCAATATCATTTACTTCAATCATAGTATATGCCATGTTATATGCTTTCGCAACATCGTGAATGATGTTAGGAAAGAGTAGAGGTTTGATTTCGTTGTTACGATACTTTGCAACAATTCTGTATGGTACAGTAGACACATCGAAAACAACAAACGCTGAGTAATCGTTCTGCGTACCTCTTGCAACATCAGCGACAATCACATAGGTTGCACCCTCTTTTGGTTTCTCATACATATCCAAACCAGCATTCGACTGAATAGGGTCATGAAATGCCATTGACTTGATTTTTGAAGATGCGATAAGTGTATTAGAAGAACCTAAGAACTCACATTCAAACTCTCGCCTGAACTGTTCCTCTGAAGTGTTTGCAATAGTCTCCTGTCTCCATTTATCATCACGGCCAGGCACCTCACTCCAATGAACATCAATAATATTGTAAGAGTTTCTTTGGTTCTCTGCATCCACCCAAAGTTTGTAGAACAAGTTCATACCATTAGGTGTAGATACAATAATAACCTTTGTAGATTTACCAGATGAGATTGTGGGATAAACTGAACTGAAGAAGTCCTCTGCAACATTGGTTGGAACGAATGCAAATTCGTCCAAGAAAATCATGTTATAAGAACCACCACGAACAGCAGATGATGATGTGGATGACGCAACCACACGAGAACCATTCTCTAAGTCAAGTGAACCTTTGTTCCAAGACATTACTCCCTGCTGTAACCACTTGGGAAGATTCTCATACGCAAGTTGGAGTCGTCCAAGAATGTCTCTTGCAGTCGAAGCCTTGTTGGCGAGGATTGCAACATTCATGTTAGGATTGAAGAGGATGTAATGTAGTATATAAGATACAAGAGTAGTAGACTTACCACTCTGTCTAGGCATCTTACAGATAGTAAAACGGTTGTTGTGGATTGTTCCCACCATATCCTTTTGGAATGGGAACATTTTGAAAGGAACTAAACCCTCATCCAAAGATACAATCTTGATATATTCTTGAACGAAGTGCAAGGGATCTTCCATGCACTTCTTATATTCAAGAATCTGTTCCTCTGTCCATTCGACAGGAACATTTGCTTTCTTTAGTAGTGGGTTTCCAAGATAATGTTCAAAATTTTGCATAACATAACTTTATACTATCTGCCTCTGGCATATTTCTGAGGATTCTCGGCAAATGCCATATAGATATAACTCTGTGAAGAGTTAGTTGCAGCGGAACTTGACTCATGCTTAAATCCAGTACTAAGGAACTGACATGAATGTGTTGTAATTTCACCAGTAACTTGATTCCATGCCAGAGTTGAATCTACATTATTCCACCCTACTTGTTGAGTAGAAGTTGTTTGTGAAGAACCAACTCTATTATTATCAAACACAGTCCAATCGTAACCAGTACCACCATTAGTATATGACTTAACCATAACAAAGGCAGGTTTGAAGCCACAGTTTACATATGCTCCGTTACCACCGTTATTGTTACCAACATATTTTCCTATAGAACAATATCCATCAACGTCATGCCAACAATAAGCGACATATTCTTTTCCACTTTGATTTGTCAAGCCTGAATATGCACCAGAACCTTGAACTCCTATTACACTATCACTCATAGTTGCCAAATTCCAACGATGTCCACTATTAGTATTAGACAGGAACACAGCAGGTTGATTTAGTCTCATATCATCATTATTTCGTGTTACAACATCTTCATGGAAAACAGTCCAATGAGCCTGATCAGTCAAATTTTTAACAAAAATCATTACTGGTTTTTTGGTCAATCCATGTGCTATCGTTGCATCTGATTGTGTGCCAGTATATCTAATAATACTAAATCCAGACTTAGTGTTTGCAGAAAGTTTAGTTGCTGCAGTTGTACCAGCAAGTGCGGCCGTAGACGCAACTCCATCAATCATAACAGAACCAGATGTTGGTACATTACCGGCACCGGCAGAGTTGGATGCAGTTGGTTCGCCACCGGCTTTCCAACACCATGCAATATAAGGTTCACCAGTAAGATTAGTATCTCCACCAGTTCCATGAACAGTAAATCCATTCGTATCAAATGATGTCAAATTATTTACAGTTGGAGTTGCCAAGGCACCGTCAGTGACACTAAGTAGATAATTACTACCAGTCGCCCCAGGCGTATGTGGGCCTCCATAATTCAATGAATCATATAGTCTATGTTGATTATTGTTATCTCTTCTTTTTATCCATACAAAATCAGGCCTGAAACCAATTGTCCTTGCATTGGTTGATGAATTTCCAGTATACAGATGATTTTCAAAGAAATCTTCTGGACGAACATCTTCAACAACAGAAATTGGATCTGGAAGATTTCTTGAACACATCGAAAGATGACCAGAAGGAACTGCATACTTAAATGCACCAAAGCCGTTTGCATCAGCATTCGTACCTGCTGGACTTTCTCTACCATTGAAAGTACCATCTTGTCCAAAATTGACAACATGAGTGACACCAGTGCTCGTTGAACTTCTTCTATCAAATGCAATATAATATGGGCCTGGAATTGTAAATGCGTTAAACTCTGCAACCTTTGTATTATTTCGGTATACTTCCATTGTACCAGTATCACCATCCCAACGATTAGCAAAAACATCACCGTCAGCAGATGCATTAACACTGGTACTATCGTAAGAAACTTGAGTACAATTTACAGCTGCTGAGGAGGTGGTAGGATATAATGTGTACACTGTATTCGTACCAGTTGTAGCACCTCTGTTCGTAGTATCATTCACTACATAGGAAGCGTAATTATCCGATTGAATTCTCCACTCCCAATACCACTTTCCAGTAGTTGGAAGTGTCGTATTTACCATTTTTGTGGTTGTATCAGAAACCGCCCATATTCTACTTCTTCCAGTAATATTTGTTCTACCAGTTTCAGAAGGCATCATATCAAGGTGTGGGAAACTGTTTGTAGGAGTATCCTCTAGTTGATGCTGGGCCTGAAGACCACTACTAGTAAAATGATTACCGTTTCCAGAGACATCTTTACCTAAGTCAGAACTATCTGCAAAGTCTAGATAAAATCCACAATTGCCATATGTTCCAGTATATTGTTTAGGCACCCACACGCCATTATAAAACTCACCAAAATCTGTAGCGTTCAAGGTTTGTCCATCAACCATTTGAACCTCAGCAATTGTCATCCTACTATAGTAAGTATTAGTAGAATTAGTATTATGGCGTCCAATACGCATTTTTGCGTTTGGGCCGTTAAACCATTCGTAATGAGTAAAACCAGTTCCACTAGTTGCTAAAACACCAGATTGCCAATTATCGTACACAACTCCATTTACATATGCAGTAACCTTGGCCGTACCAGAATTGCCCCAAGCATATGCAACAACTAAGTGATACCATGCATTTGTATCTTCAAACGGTTTATTACTAGTTAATTCAAGAGTATCAGTGCCATTAGAACTTCTTGTTCTTATGTCCAAATAACATTGGTTACTTAATCCAATTCTATTAAAGGAAGAAGCACCTGTGTTACAACCGAAAATGTGTGCATGGATGGACTCATCTGCTCTATCTGGCTTTTTTATCCATGCAGAAAATGTTACATTTTGAGTGTCTGTCGCAGTGGGCCAACCATTTTTTTCTAAATAGTGACTTGACCCATTAAATTCAAGTGAGTGTGGAATATTATAGGCGTTTACTGGCCTAAGAACCTGTAAACTAAACTGACGAGTATTTGTCTGACTTTCATCATCTGTTGCAGTAACAGTAAAGTTTGATGTGGTTGTAGACGTTGGAGCAGTTGGTGTTCCAGTAATCTGTCCACTTGCACCTGCTAAAGAAAGGCCTGTTGGAAGAGCATTTTGAGTAATTGAATATGCAACTGTTCCGCCATCTGTTTCTGCCGCAACAATAGTAATTGTTGACATTGGAACTCCACCTTCAACACTACCTAAAGAACCAGCTGCAGTAGAAAACGCAGGCGCACCATTGAAAGAAATACCATTAGTTAAAGTTGCAGCGAGTCCGTTTGAGTTTGTAAATACAATATCATAGTCACCGGCAGTTTTTGCTGGTGTTGTGAATCTTACTGTGGTTGAATCAACGAATATTGTTGATGCGGCTGCTGTTCCACCAACAGTTATAGTAAATCCTGCCTGATAGTTTGAACCAGTAAGGGTAATAGTTTCCCCACCGGCAGGGTCAGTTGCAGTGTTAGAACCACTGTATGAAAGTGAATTGATAATAGGTGGACTATCAATTGCGACCCAATTGTTTGCGTTTGTGCTATATTGTTCTAGTGTTCCTAAGTCAGTATTGAATCTAAGTTGTCCGGCCACAGGATTAGATGGTCGTTGTGCAGTTGTTCCATGTGGCACACGAACAAACTGTCCGTCAAAGTCCAAGTCGTGGGCAAGTTTGGCAGAGGTAACACTGTCCTCACCAATTGCAGTCTGTCTAATTCGTGTCAATGGCATATCTTATTTTCCCTTTAGCATCTTTTGCAGTTCTGCCGTGCTTCCTACAAACAATGCATTTGTTACGTTCTGTGGTGCAGAGTTAGGAACTTCTTTGAGTTTCTTCATCTTAGTCTGCAAATCTCCAAGTTTCTCTGTTACTTCTGCAACCTGTTTTATCAAGTTTCCGGCCACCTCATAACTACGAGGATGTTCTGATTCTCTTGCAAGGTCTAGGATACCATCAATTGCATCCTGTCCTCTTTCTATCAGATTGTAAAAGTTTTCTCTCTGATATTTATAATCATTATCTATATCTTCATCAGTTCCAGTTGTTGTCGGAACAAGAACTGGTTTAGGTGGTGTTACTTCTCTAGTCGTTGTTTCCACTACATCTGTAATACCAAGAACATTATCTAAAATATCAGTCTGGTTAGACATCTCATCACCTATGGTTTAGTCGGCCATACCACTGTATCCAAAGAACTGTAGTCCTCTGTAATATCACGAAGTGCCTGACGATATGCAGTCTGTTCTGCCGTCATTGTTAAGTCAGAACTTGCCCACCAATCTGTTTCTGCAATAAGTCTGTCTCTTTCTTCTCTAAGAAGTTTTAGAGGTTCTGCTGCTTTGAGTTCATTGACTTTTGTTTCTACTGCATCCCAATTCAAACCTTCAGGCCAATCTGCTGAGTTGTCTGATTCGATTGCAGAACCATTAGCATCTTCACCAGTGATTATTGTAAACATTGATGCGAACTCATCAGAGTTTGTAGGTTCTCCTCTGAGAACCCATCCTGTAAACCCTAATTCTTGTAGTGCGTGTGTTACGTCTGCCATATTCTTTTATCCTAAACTGCGTGAAGCAATCCGCCCCTAAACCAAGTGTGAAAACCATTGGCATTAATTGTATTACTAGTTGCCCCACTTAAATATACATGAACAGTAACTTGATCATTTGCTGCTAATTTAACGTGCCAATTACCATTCAACATAGTGCTTGGTTGACCTAAGTTAGCACGATCACCCCTTAGTAATCTGGTGCCGTTAATATACAACCAAAGGTGAGATGTAGAACTAGTACTATATACACAAGTATCAAAGAAATATATACCAGCCATAGGTGCTATAAATTTACCGATATTACCACCACTGGTATGCATATGCCCACCGTCATTTGTATCTTCTCTGTTCCATTGAATGTAAACACTGCCATCAGTAGTGTTACTATTATACCCAGTGATATTAGCACTTATGTCACACACAAAAAATGGTGGTGTAGTTAGTTTAATATTATTTGTAGCAAATGTTACATTACCACCACTATCAACAGTCGCCGCACTAGTACCACTTGCGTTTGCAATTGTGTTTACATTTATCTGACTCATTGTGCAATCTCCATAACTGTTAATGTTGAAACGCCACGAGCATCATAACCGTTTGCATTGTCCAAGTCTCTTGTAGTTCTGTTAATTCGAGCTGTTCCACTATCCAATCTTCCAGTAAATTGAACCTTGTATGTAACATTTCCTGTAGTATTTGGTGCATCTAAAACTTGAGCTGGAATTACATTCATTACATAAGCAGTTGAACCATTATTTGTGTCACTAGTAGCAAAATGAGATGATTGTCTGTTGGCTGAACCGGCTCCGTCAGGTGTTATTATTGGAGATCCATTTCTTACAAATCTAAGAAAAACAAAGTGGGCGTCATTATGACAGGCTATATTTGCTGATACCAAAAACTTAGAAGTTGCAGATGCAGGCGTCATTGTTATAGATAAATCTGTAATATCTACATATGAATTACCACTGGAATAAGCATGAGCCTGAGTACCAGTAAAATTTACAGATTGAGCATTGATAACATGGCCTGGAATATGAATTTTCCCTGCTGTTGTTGCCCCTACGATATTATCTACTGTTAATGTTGATGCCATTTTTATCCCCTATACGATTGTCAAGTTACCACTAACAGTGAGTGTTGTTGAAGTTGAAATTGTCAACGGGCCTGCTGCCAATGCATTGTCTGTCGATGCGATTGTTGTGTCAGTATCTAGTTGTTGTTCGTGAACTCTGAAGATGTCACCTTTGTTACCTGTTGCAACTGCACCATTCTCACCATTATAAGAACCACCGCCAGCAGACAAGTTACTTACAGTAATTCCAGAGAAGTCTAGTGTCGAAGAAAGTTTTGCACCTGTTACAGCACCGTTTGCGATTTCAGCAGTCTCTACTGAGTTTGCCGCCAAGTCCTCTGCAGCGATAACATCAACTCCGATACTTCTTGATACGATTTTTCTAATTGCCATTTTCTTTTATCCTATATAAAACCCTGTCCAATAACCACCATTATGGTCATCGCCAGGCACAGTTACAGCAACACTAGTATATTGTCTTACTCTTAACTTTTCATTTGCAGTAAGATTTGTAACACCAGCAATTGTAACTGTTTGCCATCCTGCTACGGTTTGTGGAAATTCGTGAATCCAAACGTAACCGTTACTTGAATTTGCAAAGTAAGAATAGTTTGTACTAAAATTATCTGTTGAACCCTCTAAATTAAAATACACCTCACTTGATGCTGGGGTTCTTATTTTCATAACAATATTTAATTGATACAATCCAGTTTTCGGTACTGTCAAGTATCCATTTGAAGCATCATATGCAAACCCACCATTTACTTGTGATTGTGTGCCTGGCGTAAAACTTGATTGCCCCCAAACAACTGTTGCCTGACTGGCGATATCATTTGGAATTCCCACCAATATAAATGATGGACGGGCTGGTTGTGATACAACACCAGAACTGTCAACAGTTAATGCACTAGTGCCTCCAGTGTGTTGTAACTCATTTACTTTTAGAACGCTTGCCATGTGTTTATCCTAATTCTTTTCTACTATTTATTCATCTTGACCAGTTTGTGGGTTATAATTTTTGGCATCTTCAAAGAAACTTGTTGTCTCATTGAAACCAAAGTTATCATCATCTGGGTCAAACTCTTGTGCTGTAGCGGTTGATGGATTCGGTGTAACCGTATATCTCTGTTCTCTTGTCGGTGCATTGACAGGTGTGTTTGCATACTGGTCAACCTGTACAGTACGAATAACATTTGTAGACGTTACTGGGCCGTACAAGTAATACTTTGCAGTAAAACTCAAAGTGTAGATAACACTCCTTCTACTTGCAAAGTCACCCTCATAGTCATCTTCATAAGAGATACTATTGAGTACGATTGGTACGTCACGAATGATTTCCAACTCTGGCACTTCCCTCATAGTCACTGTGTACTCTGGTTGGAAGTATGGAAGAATCTGTTCTACAATCTGTAGTGCATCATCTGAACTCTTTGACATAACGAAGAGTTCAAAGTTGACGTTGTAAGGAACAGGCATGAAACCAGACTTTAACTGGTCATTGTCTGCACCGTCCAGTACCTTCTTTGCCTTGATTACCTTGTTCTGTTTTCTACTTGCATCGTATTCGATACCAGAAATCTCAAAACCAATACGAGGTAATGTGACAGCAACCTTCTTTGCAAGGTTAGGGTCTTCAGTCAGTCTTGCCAACCACTTTTGTTTTGGGCCATATGCAAGTGGAACTTTCATTGTTTGAATGACGTTACCACTTCCATCCTTCTTTGTCAACTGAATATTGTTGAAAAGAGTACCAAATGCTACCACAACATTTCGTGTGGATTGATTATAAAAATATTGTCCAATCATAGTTATCTCATCCCAGCATCACCGAATGGATTAGATTCAGTGAAGTCTAATATATTATCATCTGCAAGTTCAAAGTCCTCATTCTGTGAGTTCTCATCAATAGTTGCAATATCATACGTTTCTAGTATTATATAGGACGCCGCTGCACCTTCAACTGCATTCTCTAGGATTAGTGAACCACTACCATCTTCCAAAGTCATTTGGTGTGAAAGCATATCCAAAGAGTTGTCAGTTTCGATTGCGTCAATCTCTGCAATACCAGTATCAATAACTTCAGATGCATATTCAAATGTCTTACACTTCAGTTTATATGTTGGTAGATTCTGTACTTGATAGAAAGGGTCATCATGGTCAACAAAGGTAATCTCAAACAACTTGTTCCCTTTGGGGAAGTAAATCAAGTCACCCTCATTAGGCCGTGAAGAAACAATTATATTGTTATCTACCGAAACAAATTGTTCCCATCTTCTTCTCGCAACAACAAAGGTTGCATCGTCTTGGATGTCCAATCCAAACTTAGACATGAGTTCTTTCTCACCCTCATATCCATCAATATTCTCCATGTACATTTCAATAAGGTATGACGATTCAAAAGACGAACTAATATCCTCTTGCCAAATCGTATCTGTACCAGCCATCTTACGAGGAATGTAGTAAACATCTTGTCCGTATATACGGAGCTGTTCAATCATCAAGTCCTCATACAATGCCTGCTCTGGTTTTGTACCTGTATCGAAATATACATTAGTAGGCATATCTTACCCTATCATGTGCATTGGCGGCAACTCGTATGCAAGTTGAATTTGTTCTTCCAACTTGTCAATCTCTTCTTGTGCCTGTGTATAAATTTGTTCACCGTTTAGTGCAACCCCACCCAACATCTGAATACCTTGAAACTTAGAAAGGTTTGCACCCCATTGTTTCTTAATAAGTTGAGTTGCATACTTCTTCAAGAATATATCGTTGAAAACATCTGGATATGTCGATGGATCGAGTTTACGATAACATTCAATGATTAGGTAATCGTCCTCAACATAATCTGTTTGGAAGTCTGCATCCAAGTAAAGTCTGTTCTGGTGTTGGTTGTGACGAATTGCTGTCTCACCAATAAGAATGTGGTCTAGGAAGTCCAAATGTTGCATTGTCATTTCGTAGTGAATGACTGAAGTAGAACTAAAGTCATACAAATCATTCAGTCTCAACTGATAACGAATATCAAACATATTTAGAGCTTGTTTGTCTGTAAGAGGGAATACCTTTACAATTGACATGATAGAACTAGGAACTGGAATATAGTTCTTCTGTTCATACCATGTTGCAGTTGTGGTTGTGTCAATGTCTGTCACAGTTGTTCCAGCATCATTACTTCTTGCACGAGTAATGTCTGCGGCAGTCAACTGATATTTTAGGTATACTCTCTCAATCCCATCGTAGTGATACTGGGCAAAATACTGCAATGCTTCGTCTATTCTATCCTCAACTTGGTCTGGATCGACATTGATTTCGATAACAGGTTTGCCGAGGCTTCTAAGACACCACTCCTTAAATTCTGTTCTGGTTGTAGGTATTGCCATTTAATTTATCCTTTTACAGTATTTATATGTCTAGGCGAGAGCAGTAATTCTAATCCTTGGCTTCACAATAATGTCTGTTCCACCACCATCCCAATGGTTCGTTGCATGAAACCTTCCTTCATATGAAGAAGAGTATTCTCTTGCAGTAAAGTCTAGTGTTTTTGAACTTGTCCATGTACCAACATCGCCCGCTGACAGACTTTCAGTAACACCAACTCTAAGAATCATTTTACTATAAATCCACATCTGATAGTCTGCGCTTGCATATGCCGCTCTCCAAGTGTGTCTAGAATTTGTCACCTGTGTTCCAGCAACTCTTCCAGCAAAGTGTAGAATTGGGCCAACATCTGTATCTCTCATAAACGTCCAAAACTCATAGATGACTCTAGTTGTTCCAGTTGGTGGGGTGTAACCAATACTAGAACCGTTTATTACTGTGTGAGATGTGGACAAGTCTTGAATTGCAGTTACATTAGTTGGGGTGTATGTTCCAGATTGAACTGTAACAGCAACACCATCTGCCTGTGTTTCTAGTTGTTCAATAATCTCGCCCGGCTGATAATCAACTCTAAGTGTGCCAGATAAATTTGGCAGAGTAATTGTTCGATCGGCAGTTTGTGTGGCCGTCTGTAAAATCGTTTCATAACTGTTATTGGATGGGCCCTCAAAAAAAAGATAACCATTGAGGTTTAGATATAATTTATTGACACTTAACGTATTAGTGCCAGGATTGAAAGTTAATCCACCATCATCCTGTATAGGTGTCATCTGCACATTACCAGTACCAGCGGTATCACTAAACAATACATTGTAAGTTGCATTATTATCTGTACTTTCATCAACATCAACACTCGCAGCCTGAACACCTGTAAGATTACTTCCATCCAATGCAGGCAGTGTTCCTGTAAGATTCGCCGCTGGAATATTACCTGTTCCAGTAATATTGTTTCCATTCAAATCAAGGTTGCCCCCAAGTTGTGGCGTAGTGTCAGAAACCAAGTCTGTATTAATACCAGACAACGAAGAACCATCACCACTAAAAGATGAACCAGTAATTGTTCCAGATGCAGTAATCGTACCAGTTGTGTTTATGTTTCCTGTACCAGTAATATCGTTAGAGTTGAGGTCAAGATTGCCTCCAAGTTGAGGCGAAGTATCTACTGACAACTCTGATAAGTCAATTGATAGTCCAGATAGTGATGCGTTATTTGCCATATTTTACCCCAATGCTATCGCAAAGGCCGATACCTGTTGATTTGTTTCTGCTTTAGAGAATACGTCTAATGCAGTTCTCGCTCCTGCCGCACCACCAGATGTCAAGTCTTGTGGACGATATGGAAGAACCACTGCCTCTGTTGTACTCAAAGCAAATAAGATTGGATTACTGTATCCACTAGTTGGTTCTGTTGTAACATATGCTCCGGCAGTTGTTGTTGAAACAAAATAATACTGTCCAGCAGTCAAACTAGACAGTGTAATCTTACCAGAGAATGTTGCAGTAAATGTGTTTGTGTTTGCAACAGCAGACACCACAAACAAACCAAGTGTACCAGTTGCGTTTGCCTGTGCCTTTACATAATTAGTACCATTGTTATATATAACGTCACCGACTGCAAGTCCATGTGACGATTGAGTGACACTCCACGACACACTCTCACCACTACCACCACCACCACTTGCATCTGCGAAAGTAAGTGTTCCAGAACCATCAGTAGTTAGAACTTGGTTCGCAGTACCATCAGCCGTTGGATAAGAAAGTCCATCAAGTACAACCTTACCAGAACCGTTAGGTGTGATGTTGATATCTCTGTTAGATGTAGATACGATACTATGAGTAACAACATCTAAGTTACCCCCAAGTTGTGGCGTAGTATCATCTGCAACATTAGCAATACCAGCGCCAGAAAGTGTACCAACAGATGCAAAGGATAGATTACCAGAACCATCTGTTGTAATAACGTGGTTTGCAGAACCATCAGATGTTGGATAAGAAAGTCCACTTGCTGTTAGTGAACCATCAACACTAAGTCCAACACCATTTAGAAGTTGTAGTTCATCTGATTTCTGTCTACTGACAATTGTGAAAGAACCACCACCCTTAATCGCAGTTTCGATAAGTCCATCTTCTGTTCCCTGTGTTGCATCAGAAATCTTACCAGTAACCTTTGCATAGATTTCATCTCCACCACCATCATGTCTACCTTTGAATTGAAGTTGTCCAATATAATCACCATCGGCAGGAGAAGAACTATTTCTATAGAGAATAATGTCAGGCCCAGCAGTCGAACCAGCATCAGTTGATGTGAAAGTTCCTGTACCTGTAATATTGATATTACCTGTACCAGTAATATCCTGTGAGTTTAAGTCTAAATCACCAAGTAACTGAACACCAGTAAGTTTTGCTGTACTGGTAGTTTTCAGTGTTCCTGTAATCTCTACAGTTTCAGTGATTGTTCCAAACGAACTAGGAACAGCACCAAGTGCAACCTTACCATCATCATCGAATCTGTGTCTCTCCGTTCCACCAAAGTTGAAAGTAAGAGATGGTGTGTTTGAATTTATTCTCCATCCTTCAATTCTCGTTTCAGAATCATTGGTGGTTATTGTTGACGAACCAGCCCTGTTTATAAATCTAAGTCTACCAATTGCACCACCAGTTCCAGTTCTAGAACCAGCTATACCAAAATCTTTTGTCTCATATGTCTCATCACCAGAGACAATAGTAAGAACATTGGCACCAGAATTGAAATATAAATTACTGGAATAATCTAATCTATTATGAGAACCATTATGGTAAATAGATAAGTCCGTTCCAGCGCCGAAGTTTAGTCTATCATCAGATGAACTTGCACTGTCACCAAAGTTGATATTCTTTGCATTGACATCAAGGTTGCCTCCAAGTTGAGGCGTAGTATCCTCTACGACATTGTTGATGGAAACTGCTTGAGCTCTTGCGTCTGTATAGTAAAGATTTGTCGAACCTTCAGATAAATCATCTGTGTCCTTAGAACTCAAGTTTAGGTTTGCACCTGTCTGTAGATTCACTCGTGCGTCTGCTCGTGCGTTAGTGAAGTAAAGGTTAGAACCCTCTGTCAAGTCGCCAGTATCGAATGCAGTCAGATTGCTTGTATTGACAAATGCAGCCCAACCCATAAGTCCATGTGCAGAACATTGATAGTGAAGAATAGAAGGAGTCGAGTGTGATACAACAATCTCTGTGTAAGCACCAGAAGAACCAGCCGTACCGTTAGTTGTCACGCCTGTTGTATAAGCAGTATTCTTGTTTTCATCTAAATAGAATCTAAACGGATGTCCAGAGTTACTTGAGTCGCTCTGATCGAAGCGATAGGTGATGCCAGGAATAAGTCTTAGGAATGGTGAGAATGTACCATTGATTTTATACTTGTTACTAGAACCACTACCATGATGAACATGAGCAGAAGTAGAGGATGCAACAGTTACATAAAATGTTTTGGTGGAAGGTTCAAAATCAGTCGTATAGTGACTACCGACAGTAACAATATTGTTACTACCGTCACGCATGAACATCTTACCGTCATAGGTGTTGACAGCAAATTCGCCCTCTGCTAGATCCGAAGTAGTTGGGATACTAGAATGGGTATGCGACCTTTTTAGTTTTATATCCACAGCCATGAGGCAACTCCTACATGACTACTTAGAATGTGCCGCCGTCAATACTCGTTGCAAAAGATAGTGTATCCGAAGATGCTGTATAGAATAGAACTCCATCATCTACCCCACCACCGTCAAGTGCAGACAAAGTATTGGCAGAGTTTGCCACAAGTACAGAACCTTTCGCAATAGCGGTTAGTCCAGTACCACCATAAGCAACACCGATTTCTGTACCGTTCCATGTACCAGTAGAAATCGTTCCAAGTGTCGTAATAGATGATTGTCCAACATATGTGGACGCAATTGTAAGTGCGTTTGCGCTTACTGTAATCTTATCTGCTGTTCCAACAACGTCAATGGTGTTACCATTTTTTGTCAAACCAGCACCAGCGGCAATCTGCCCTGCACCAGAGAACTGTTCAAAGGTGATGTTTGTTGTACCAACTGTTGGTGTACCGTTGTGGGATGCAACGTAACCGTTGTCTGCGTTTGCAGTACCCTCTTCAACAAATGTGAATGCACCACCTGTTAGTTCATCTGCTTCATCACCGTCTGGTGTTCTTGTAAGAACAAAGGCTGCAGAACCAGAACCTACTGTAGTAACTCTATAGAAACCGTTCTCTACTTGACTTGTTTGGTCTTTGACAAGAACTCTATCGTTGACAGAAAGTGAAACACCGTCAATTGAGATTGCACCGTTTGAAGATGCAGTGATTGTTCCGTTACCATTGTTGTAAGAACCAGCAAGGTTTGCTGTGGTTGCAACACGAACTGACTTCTTGACATCAAGTCCATTTGCAACTGCATCAACGTATGACTTGTTTACAAGAGAGTCGTTACCGAAACCTGCTCTTGATTCGTAACCAGAAGGAACTGTTACTGAACCTGTTCCATTTGGCTCAAGTACCAAGTTGCCATTTGAATTAGTTGTTGAAATTGTATTTGCATCAAGTGTGATATTGTCTACATCTACTGAAGTCAATCCATTCAAGTCTGTGATTGTACCACCAAGTGATGTGTCATCAGAACCGATTGTAATTCCATCATTAGCAAGTTTTGCATTTGATACAGAACCATTTACCAACTGTGATGCGTTGATTGTTTTGTTCGTTAGTGTCTGTGAACCTGTTAGGGTTGCAACAGTAGAATCAATTGCATATGTGATTTCGTTGTTTGCAACAGTTGTGTCTATACCTGTTCCACCAGTAAATGTAAGTGTCTCACTGGTATTAAATGTGTCATTAGAACCACTATCAGCTGCAAGTGTGAATGAACTTGAAATTGTTCCAAATGAGAGTGTACCAGAACCATTTGTTTTCAAGAACTGATCGGCAGAACCATCTGCACTAGGTAAAGTAAATTCTACGTTACCAGAAAGTGCGTTTGGTGATTTCAGTTGAACATGATGAGTACCATTGTTAGTTCCCTCTTTTAGTTTTAGAGTACCGCCAGTTGTTGCATTGTTACCGATAATAAAATCGTCAATTGCAGAATTTGAATCTACAAGAACTGCTGAACTTGCAGTCAGTGTTCCGTCTGTGTGGTCTAGTTTGTCATTGAATGACTTACCACCAATAACTTTTACTGTAGAACCGTCACCGATATAAAATTTCTCGTTGCCGTGGGTATAGGCGAGTTCACCATCGGCTAGACTGCCAGGAGCGGTACTACCAGTAGACCTTTTGATTTGTAATGTTAGTGCCATTTTACTTTCTTCCTATTTGTTAAAAACTTCCACCACTCAAAACGAGATTGCCAGTGGTTGTATCAAGTTCGTTTCTGGCTGTCCACTTGCCAGTTGACGATCTATACTGCAACAGAGAACCATCTTGCACAGGGAAAGATGTTGTATCAACATCTGATAATGCAGATAGTTGGATTGATGCGGCAGATGCTTGCGCTCCAGTATCACCCTTTGGGCCTTGTACTGTTACACGAGTTACTTGAGGTTGGTTTCCTTGAGATACCGAACCCACTACCGTTCTTGCTGTATTTACTGTTGCTGTGATTGCCATAGTACTACCTTGATACGCTTGGGTTTACAGTTGCAATACCTTCAACCACTCTTGTCTTTGTACCAGACGAATCTGTTATGACTAAATCATAAACATATCGTCCAGATTCAAGAGTAGCGGTTTGCGTGTCTGTTAGTGAAATTGTGATTTGACCTGTAGTTCGATCTGATGCGAATGTAGAGGTGAACGTAGTTGCACTTGTAGATTGATACGTCTTGCGAATCATGGCAAGTGCAGTGTAACTTGTCAAATCAAGAGCAGAACCATTACTATCGTTGATTGTCACAGTGGTTGTGAAATCAGCGTCTTGGTCTATGAATAAATTAGAAATTGTTGCCATCGAACACAGTCTCCTTCTTCATCTATTTATAAGGATTGTGTGTTCGATGTATTAGAAATTACTTGGATTATCTACCTTCAGCGTACTTATACGAATCTTCGGCAAACGCCATAAACATATAATTGTGGCCACTAGTGTTATAAACATCACCTGTTCTCAATAATCTAAATCCATTTCCATAGAAATCAAGAGTTTGGTTAGCACCACTTCCTTCACCGCCGACAGCTTGAGCTTCTAATTCTGCACCATCTAGAATAGGGTTCTTTTGAACATTAGTTGCACCTGCTCCATCAGACCTTCTATTATCGTACATTACCCATCTATTGACACTTGAAAGAGTTTTTATGATAACAAAGGCGGGCTTGAACCCACAATAGACAAAAGGCCCATTACTTGACTGGCCAGTGCCTACATAAGTTCCAATTTTACTGAAGCCAGGAACGGAATGCCAGCAATATGCAACATATTCATCACCATTAGAACCAACTTCATTATCTGTTGTACTGGCACCGATACTGAAAACAGTATTTGTTGGTCTGGTGGAGTTCCATCTTTGATTTACAGGAGAGGACGCAGTACTAGTGGCATTTATTCTTAGATGTTCTGTTGCGGCAATTTCACTACTATAAACACACCAGTTTTCAGCGTCTGTTCTGTTTTTAATCCATATCATTTCTGGAGCTGAGTTCAATCCATGTGCAATTGTTTTTGCTCCATTACCCTCGCCAGTATATGTTACAACACTGAATCCAGACTTGGTATTCGCAGTGATTTTATCTGCGGCAAGTGTTCCAGCAAGTGCATCTGTTTTATTTGCACCGTCAATTTTTACTGAACCAGCAGTTGGAACTGCACCTACACCAGCAGAGTTTGTTGCAGTTGGAGCGCCACCTGCCTTGAAACACCAACCGGCAACCTTATTACCATTTTCGTTTACAACACCAGATGTACCAAGTGTAAATCCATCTGAATCAAAACTTGTAACTTCATCTCTGACTAAATCTTCTGGTGGTGGTGAACCATTTGTACTAAGTCTCTGTGTTACTCCTCGTGCAGTATCAAACAACGCATGAGATGACATAGTTCCACTACCACCACGCTCTTTCAGCCAAATAAAGTCTGGTTGAAAACCCACACCAGTAATAGATTGAATAGAGCCTGTGCCGTTATATTGCACACAAGCAAAGTTCTTTTCTGGTTGATTGCCTTGGGCAGTGTTCAAAGGTGACTCTGAAAGGTTTTTGGAACAAAGCGCCAGATGTCCTGTTGGGGGCGCATAGAAAAATTTGCCTGGGCCAGTGGAAGGGGATGCATCAGCACCACCAGTTTTGTAACCAGCGAAAGTCATGTCCTGTCCAAAGTTTACAACTTCTTCTTCAGAGGTTGTTCCTTTGACAAAAGGAATATAATCGTTTGAATCAATTCCTGTCGTAGTTGACTGTAATGTACCGTTTTTATACCATTTAATTGTACCGGCATCTAAATCAAATGCACAACCAATAACATCACCAGTAGTATAAGTTGCACCAGAACCATCATTAGTTCCACTGGCAGCAGAAATAGCGCCTGTCATCCGATAACCATGATAGTGTTGTCCAGAAGAGTTTATATCTCCCTGTGTTCCAATACCAATATTAATATTACTGCTTGCTGCCTTTATCCAAACTTCAAAGTACCACTTACCACTACTGACTTCATGTGTTCCAATACCAAATGTTTGGTTTCCACTAGCGTTAGGATGAGACAGTCTTGTATTTCCATCATAGTATGATATAGGCTGAGTTGCAACATCTCTTCTAATCGCCAGTGAATTAAAGGCACACATATTGATTGTTGGGGAGTCTAATTTTTTATGGTTTTCTTGAATTCCACCAAGTACATAATCATTATTATTTCCAGAGGTATCATTACCCAAATCACTAGCATCAGCGAACTCTAATCTTACACTACTGCCAGGGTATGTTCCGGCGTATGCGATAGGTGTCCATACACCATTGTATTCTGTTGCGAAATCTGTTGGCGATTTTGCCAGTCCATCAATAAAGTGATAGTCTGCCATGTAACCATCGTAATAATAACCACCATTGCCACTGCTATAATAACGTCCGATATGAGTTGCATTTGTAGTTGTTTGAAGTGCAACACCAGTGGAGGCGTTATAAATTTGATTTCCATTTATCCAAACGGTTACTGTACCAGCATTATTTTGAAACACAACGTGCATCCATGTTCCAACATCCCTCAACATTCTAGATGCAGAAAGTTGAGAACCGTTGTAATAGTAAAATTTTGAATCTGTCAGGCCAGTCCAAAAACCAAAGCCTCTGTTACCATTACTCCAAAGATACTCATAGTCATCAAACCTTCCAGATCTTTTTACCCACATTGAAACTGTATATGTTGTCGATGCAGTGGCGGTTGTTCCTACCACGGCAGAAGCAGAACCATCAAATACCAAACTTTGATTGATTTGTGTAACATAAACTGGACGTAGAACTGCTAAACTAAATGCACGAGAGTTTGTTTGTCCTTCATCATCAGTTGCAGTCACAGTAAAATTCGATGTAGTTGTGGAAGATACAGATGTTGGTGTTCCTGTGATCTGTCCATTTGCACTTCCCAAAGAAAGTCCAGCTGGAAGAGCATTCTGAGTAATTGAATATGCAAGTGTTCCACCGTCTGGCTCTGCCGCAACAATAGTAATCGTTGACATCGCAACATCAGATTCGATAGTTCCTAAAGAACCAGCTGCAGTTGTAAAGGCAGGCAAACCATTGACTGAAATACCATTAGTTAGAGTTGCGGCAAGTCCATTTGAGTTTGTAAACGTAACATCATGGTCACCAGCAGTTTTTACTGGTGTTGTGAATCTTACCGTAGTTGTATTAACAAATGTTGTTGATGCCGCTGCTGTTCCACCAACATCAATAGTAAATCCATCCTTAAAGTTTGAACCTGTAAGAGTAATTATTTCTCCACCAGCAGGATCGGTTGCAGTGTTAGAACCACTATAGGATAGTGAACTAATAATTGGTGGACTGTCGATTGCAGCCCAGTTGTTTGTGTTTGTGTTCCACTGTTCTAGAGTACCTAGTGTGGTATTGAACCTCATGTAACCAGCGGCAGGGTTAGATGGACGCTGTGCAGTAGTGCCGTGAGGTACACGAACATACTGTCCGTCAAGATCTACATTTTCTTTACTTTGATTGTCTAGAACAATTTTTGAAATTGGCATCTATCGTTTCCTGTTTCTCTTTATTTATTCTGGTTCTGCAACGGTTGTTCGTCCAGCCGCAACTTCTTCCATTACATAATCCCACTTTTCAGAATCTTTACGAATAAAAGATATTTCTGTTTCTCCATCAGAATTTACTACACTCCAAGTAATTCCAACTTTTTGCGTTGAATCCTCTTCATCATAGACATATGTTGCATTGTCTGGAATTGTAAAATCTAATTTCATTACATCATCAGTCATTTATCTCTCCATTTTATAGTTCTGCGTCTGCGTGTACTTGGTATACATAGTGGCCAGGGTCAGCTGAATCATAGGTTTGAATACGAACAGCATTTCCATAAGTCATTTGAAAACTAGCACTACCACCACTTTGAGTAATCGTATAGTCTGGGGTTCTATGCATTGGGGCCGGCAGTTCATACTGACCAAATGTTGCACTATTATTGTAATTCCAATTTGCACTATACATTCTATTTTTACCTGTAGTTCCTGTTAGTCTAGTATTATATTGGTGATTATAGTAAAATCTTTGACAACGTGATAGTTGGTCATAAAAAGGAATGAATTCAAAATCTGTTGCAACAGTGCCTACTTCCATCTGCATTCCAGTGATACGAAAACTTGCACCAGCTGTTCCTGCCATTTCAATATTACCACTTTCTAAAATATATCCAACAGCAGTACTATCTGTTTGCCAAGTATCATCTACTTTGGCATCACTTACAGGGTCAAAATATGTCGAACCAGCTGCAGAATGGTCTAACCATTGCCACAACACAAGTCCATAGTCACCAGATGACGTATCTCTCTGATTAAATTTTTTCAACACATAAGAAGTATTAGTAAGTCCAGAAAAGGTGACAGTTTTATACTCCCATGTATCAGCAGCATTGATTGTGTAATATCTCATGTTATTGATATTAACTGCTGGTGAATTATCAAAAATTGAGGCAGAACCATAAAGTCCAATATGAACTTTTCCTGTCTGATTACTCTTTACCCAAAAGGATACAGTAACACTTTTTGCATCAGCAGTACCATACAAAAGATGTTGAAGGTCTTCTTGTGGAATTCTTTGTTCAAATAAAACATATCTATCAGTAGTTGAAGAACGAATATTATCAGTTGCATTATTTACAATTTTGTAAGAAAATGGAAACCCTTGTCCACTAGGAACATCTACTGAACGTGAAATTTGAAATGTTGCAGTTGAAGAATTACTTCTCAATACAAATCTGTCAGCGCCTGGTACATATGTTGGATATGTTGTTGTACTATTATTGTAAGTGCTACTAGAAACCGTGTCAGCAGTGGGTGCGTTTCTTCCACTAGAGGACAATCTTTGCCATACAGACATATCTCCGTTATATAGAAGATTTCTACCACGTTCTGTGTTTGAAGTACCTCTGTTATTTACTGTAATCAATGCCATTATGGTTTCTCCGGCCAAACAACATCATTCAATGATGTGTAATCATCTGTTATATCTCTAAGTGCCTGTCTGTATGTTTTCAATGCAGCAGGAATGTTTGTTCCCAACTCTTTATGTTTGGTGATTTCCCAATCTGTTTCTGCGAGTCTCTTGTTTCTTTCTGCACGAAGGTCTTCCGTTCTCCACGCAGCATCAGATGCTCTTCTTGCATCAAACGCTGTTTGTTCTTCAGAAGTTAAATCAACTAAACCCTGTCCTTCAATATATACTTGATCTGGCATTACTTCTTAACTCCATAAATTCTCAATTTAACTGTATTTACATTTCCAGCAGTAAAGGCAATACGGATTGCAGTAACTTGTTTTCCACTATTTTCAAAATCATTTGAGGTTGCGAATGAAGCAAGATTGTTACTAGTTGAACCAGAAAGAAAACCTGTCATCAAAGGTTGACCATCTGTTCCAAAATTTACGCAATGAATAGTTCCACGCCATTCTTTGTTTGGATAGTTTGTTGTCATCCATTCCATATTATCTGTGTTGTTGGCATTTCTGGTGGTGCCATTTCCAAGATTGATATTGTCAACATTATATGGAGTACTGACACCATCATCCAAAACTCCATTCAACTTAAATTTAACATCTAGGTTTTCACTGGTAGATGAAGAAGAACCTGTAATCTGTTCAATCTGAAGAATAAATTCAGAGTAATCATCATAGTCCATCGACCACTCATAAGTTGATGCAGATGGAGATGCATCAATTGTTGCAAGATGGACAAGTGCAGATGCGTTCTTGTTTAGTGTGACTGTATTAGAACTCAAGTCTAGTGTTGAAGCCATCTTTGCAACGGTAACTGCGTTTGCATTAATCTTTGCAGTCTCTACTGCACTGTTCGCCAGTTGATTTGTATTTACACTTCCATCACTTGGTGTTCCAATATTCAGAACATCACCATATGCCATGATGAAGTCGATACTGTCAGAACTTGATAGAGTGCCACTTGAAGGCACAAATGTAATCTGTGAACCAGATACAGTGAATGAATCCTGTGGAGCCTGAATAACACCATTGAGCGAAACCATTAGATGGTTCGCACTTGCAGGCGAGTACGCACCACCATTCAACAACAAGTTATATGTATTTGTTGATGATGTTGTGATAGCATCCAACTTGTGGAATGCCCCTGAGATTGGTTCTTGTCCTATGAATGGCATTATTTACTTTCCTCTATCACTATATTTAGTCTGCATCTGCAATTGTTAAGGTGCCTGCTTCCACTTGACGCATAATTTCTTTATAGTGGCGATTACCTTCTGATACTGGTACAAAAGATTGGACACCATCTATAATTGCCTTTATAGATAAATTATTACCATCAAAATCTGTCATATATTGTGCTTCTGTAATAGTCATATTATTTCCTATAATTCTGCGTCTGCTGTAACATTGGCAAGCCATACATTACTACTACCAGCAGATGTATAGTAAAGAGACATACCATCAGGGCCCTGATAGGAACTGGCAGCAGTTCCTGCTCCAACACCTGTCGAACCTATACCGATTTGTGGGGCATCACGCATTTGCACAGGCCACTCTACTTGATACATTACATGAGAAGAGTTCGCACCGAAATTTTGACCAAATATATATTTGGTGCCAGAGACACTGCTGGCCGTGTCAAAGGCTCCCACATAATAGCGTTGACAATTCCTAAGCTCTTCACTATATAAACGGTGTTCAAAATCTGTTGCAGTATCGCCAACCTCAAATTGAACGCCTGTAAGATATGCAGTTCCACCAGTTACTTGAAAATTAAGAGTTGCATCACTATGTTTCTGTCCATAATTGTTCTGTCTAAACCATGCATCTTGAGTTGGTGCAGCTGCCTGATTACTTCCAAAAAACCAATACATTTGAATTGCACTTTCACTAACATTCCTTCTCCACCCATCAGTTGCATTGGCAGGAATTAAGTGAGTTTTCTTCTCCCAAGTATTTGCCTGATTAATAGTGAACTTTGTATAAAATTGACCATCTGCCACACTGTTTACTTGATTACTATCATTTAGTCTTAGTTGAAGAGTTCCAGTTCCAGCAACAGAAGATTTTATCCAATAAGTAAGTGTTGCTTGTTTTGCAGCAGCAGTTCCCCACCCCAAAGGGTTTGCATTGTATGTTTCAATATGTTGATAGAATAATGCTGTACAATCTGTACCAGATGGTGTTCTACTACTTGAAGCAACAACTGCTTTCAGACTATATGGGAATGTCTCAGTGGAAGGAACATCTGTACTTTGAGAAAAGGTAGTGGTTAATGTGCCACTGCCTTCATCTTGGTCTGTTAATGCACCCCATCTATCAGCAGTATGATATTGTCCGCTTGAATGACCTAATGCACTTGATGTTGTGCCACGTTGCCAGACTTCCATGGCGCCGTTAATAATAAGATTCCTACGACCAAGATTTGATGTAACCTGTCCACCAATTCCTTGAATTTTACTAAGTGCCATTTCTGTTTCCTATTTCTCTAT
>Ga0213860_10000099_pt1 | contig 32897 bp, 13 predicted proteins | sample PICome_3_FD_160118 | JGI IMG/M metagenome (GOLD analysis project Ga0213860, IMG submission 160118) | Coastal seawater microbial communities near Pivers Island, North Carolina, United States - PICO550 | ecosystem: Environmental > Aquatic > Marine > Coastal | place: USA: North Carolina...
TTGTAACTATATTTATTCAATATCAACAACTCTCTGTGCTGCTGCTTCTCGTTGATTTTCTAATTCTGTATACTGTTCTTCAGTTAAAGTAGTAGCAATACCAAGGTGTTTTTGCCTAATATGGCGTAATACCTTCCAGTCTGTTGAATTTAAAAATTCTCTCTCTTGACCATTTTCTTCAATTGTATTTTCACGTCTAATAACCTGTTCAGTTTTAAGTGTAACACTCTGCGTTGGAACATCAAAAATGTGTGTTCCTGCTTCTAGTTGATCAGCCTTTTCATCAGTTATTTCAACAACAGTAACACCTGATGGTACCTCAGGTTCGTAACTCATTAATGATGTTACTTCGCCGGCTTCTATACAGATATATTTCATATTAACTCCATACTCCTAAGTAATTAGCCGCAGGTTTGCTTCTTTGTTCTGTGTTTTGTACGTATACTCTTATTCTATTACTCAAATATGTGTATGTACATCTTAAACTATCATTACCATCTACACCACCTGCATAATGAATAGTTCTTATTGATGGAATAAATGCTATTAAGTTAGACATAGATTTTCCTGACGGTGGATACACATCAAAGTAGTTAGATCCATTATTAAAACTACCTACTTGGTTAGTGTAACCTACTGCTGACGATGATCCTGAAACAATTGTATATCCAGAACTAGCATCAACATACTGTTTTGTAGCAGCATGCATTGAACTTGTAGGATCTGCTGAAAGCGTTAACCTACCTGTCATTGTTCCGCCTGCTTTAGCAACTGCATTTGGATCTGTTGCTGTTACTGTAATGTTGCCACTGTTATCAAATACAACACCGTTAATTGTTCTGCTACCGCTTAGTGTATCTGCTGTTGTTGCTGTTGTTGCATTTCCTGATAATGATGCAGTAATTGTGCCTGCTGCAAAATTTCCGCTGCTATCTCTTGCTACAACTTTACTAGCAGTGTTTGCTGTGGCTGCATCAACTGCCCAACTTTGTGTTGATAACCCATCATAATTATTTCCTGTAATATAATTGCCTGGGATAATTTCTGCTAAACTAGGTGCTCCCCATTGCACAGTCGAGCCTGTCGATTTAAGAACTTGGCCTGACGCTCCGATAGGAAGCAACGCAGTTGCGCCAGACGCAGTCTGGTAAGCAACGGAGCCTGCGGCTCCGCCTGCGATATTTGTAGCGGTTGTTGCTGAAGTGGCTGTATCTGCATTGCCAACTAAAGCACCATTGAATGTGTTTGCATGAACATTGTCAAATCTTTTTGTACTCTTACCAATGTCTAGTGCTTGATCAACATCAGGAACTATTCCGCCATTACTGCCATAGCCTGCTGAAACCGATACGTCAGGTGAAATCAAATCAACTACTGAAGTATCTGTACCATCATCTGCAACAAGTCTCATCTGACGTGTCGTTGTTGTAGTTGATCCTGTTCCTCCTGCTATAATTGTATGGTTACTGCTTACAACAACAGTGCCATTTACAACCAGGCTTGTTAGTGCACCTACACTTTCTAGTTGAGAACTTACAACGTTTGCTGCAAGTGCTGTATCAGTAAGTGTTCTTGCACTTGCTGGAACTGTGACATCTGATTGTCCATCAAATGCAACACCGTTTATATCTCTTGCTGTTCTTAATTTTGTTGCACTAAATGCATTACCTGTTAAAGTCTGTCCTATAAATGTATTTGCTTCAACTACATCAAATCTTGATGTTCCAGAATTTGCTGTTACATTACCTGTAACATTTCCTTCTAAATCTGCTGTAATAGTGCCAGCACTAAATCCGCCAGCAGTATTTCTTACAACAATTTTTCCAATTACATTTGAGGATGTTGCATCAACTGACCATTCTGTTGTTGCACTGCCATCAAAGTCATTGCCTGAAATATAATTACCTGCTGTCAAACTGTGTGTTGTGGTTGCACTAATATTGATATCTTGTGTACCATTAAAGCCTACACCATTGATTAATCTAATATTGTTTAGTCGTGTTGCAGTATCCGCATTTCCTTTTAATGCGCCATTAACAAAATATGATGAACTTAGTGTGATACCAGTGTCTACTGATGTAAAGCCTGTTACAGGATTGCTGTCTGCTATTGTAAACGAATTAGTTGATACAATTGCAACTACTATATCAGATATTGTAATTAGTATTACAGGGTATCCTGTTCCTGTGTCTGCTGTTAGCACTGTGCTTCTTGCTCTGGTTACACCGTATCCTTCTGCTGATTCTGGTCCTATAAAAACCCAACCACTGCCATTGTATGTGTGTAAAGTATTTGATCCTGACTTGTACCAAAATGCACCTTGTTGTGGATTTTCAGGAGCATTTTCTGAAATAGTTGCGGCGCCAACTTCTGACCACTTAGTTCCGTCATATATTTTAAGTACAGGACCTGCTGTATCCCACCACAGTTGACCACTAATTGGTTTTGATGGAGCAGATGCATTAGAGAAGTTTTCTAGTAAGTATAAGAAGTTTTCGTTTTGAATTTCACCGTAACCGATATAATTTCTTCCAACTAATGTTACACTAGAAGTTGTATCGATTGTTGAATCCTGCAACGTTGTAAACGCTGTTCCATCACTTCTATTAATTACGTATGCCATACTCGCTCCTAATTACCTATGGTAACGACACTTCACTTACAAACGACCAAGCACCTGCTACAATTTGGAAAGTTTTAATTATTCTTAAAGTTGTAACTGCTGGTGCAGCAATAGTCGCTGTGTTAAATGCCATTTGTTGTAATGCTGATGCAGAACCGCCACTTGTTAAATTGAAATCGTCTCTTGTTTCTGATCTCAAAGGATTTATTTCTAAACTTGTTGTGCTGTTGCTTAAAGTTGTACACAATATTCTAGCAAGTGTACCATTTCTAAAATCTGCTGGTGGTGCTAATTGTGTAAGAATAGTTCCTGAAATATAAGTGTTAGGTTTACCATCTGACAAGTCCATGCTAAATGCAAGACTTCTAGTTTCAATAGTATCATCAACGTATTCTTTTGATGCAGCATCTTGTGGATCTGTAGGATCTCCTAATCCAGTTATTTTTGGTGAACCTATTAAAGCAACATTACCTGTTCCGTCTGGTGCTAATTCTAAGTCAGCATCTGAAAGAAGAGTTGTAATCCTTGGCTTGCTGCTACCTGAATCTGTTTCTAATTTAAAATCTGCTGTAGGCGGAGTAGAACCAATGTTAACAATGTTCTGTGTACCAAAAGAAGTAACACCAGGAATAGCAGTAATGCCTGCGCCTAAACTTGATCCATCTAGCACTGTTACACCATCAATTTTAAATGCTTTTCCTGTAGCAAGATTTATATGTTCTGAAGATGTCCATGCTTGTGCTGCTAATTCAGGTGTTCTTGTTGTTGCTGCTAATCCTAAATTACTCCAAAGTAGGACATGATCAATATTTCCTGCTGGTCCTTTAAGAACTATACCACCACCATCTGCAACTGTATCTGAGTTTGTTGCAGTATCGCCTGTATTTGCTAATTCAATTTGCTTGTTTTCAACAACTAGGTTTTGTGTGTTAAGACTAAGAATGTCTCCATCCTCAATTGTTAACTGTCCTCTAATAGTAGTATTACCTTTAATCTCAACGCTGCCGCCAAATACTGCTTCACTTGTTGGAAATGATTCAAATACACTTAATTTTCTATCAGTTGAATCAATCCTTAGTGCTTCTTCTTGTACAATACCTTTTCTAACATTGAATACAATTCCTTTATCTGATGCTGTATTACTAAAAAACAAATTACCATCACTAACTGTAATGTTACCTTGGTCTCCCGCACCAAACACAATACCTAAATCTGTATTAATTCTAATTTGTCCTGCAAACTGATTAGAAGTATCTCTTCTTGCATATGTTGTTGCGTCTACATTTCCTAATTTATCTGAGTTTGTTGAAGTAACATCAAATTTCATATCAGCAAGAGTACCTTGGTTAAACCCAGGTTCTATACTTCCTGTATATCCTTCAATTGCATTTTTAGGTGTAAAAGAATCTTTAGAAAATATTCCTAATAGTATTCCGTTATTATATAAACTTGTTATAACACGTGTTTGGTTAAGTGTGTCAAGTATACTAGTAACTTGTATTCCACTAAGACCTTGTAGTTCCGAATAGTCAGGACCTAAAAGAATTGTGTTTGTACCATCAAAAAAGTATAATTGCTTATCTGTGTCATTAAACCATAAATCACCAACACCTAATGTTGTAGGCTGTGTGTTGCTTATTGTTGCAGAACTTACAGGTACAAATGCAGTTCCGCTATAAACTTTTAATTTGTTTTCTGTATTGTCAAACCAAATCTGTCCTTTAATAGGATTACCTGGTTGTGTTGAGCTTGAAAAATTTTCAAGTAATTTAATAAAATTTTCATTTAGTGATTCACCGAACCCACTGTAGTTTTTTCCTATCAGTGTTAGATCAGTAGATAAAGTATCTATTTGGCCGTCGGCAACTGTTGCTACAATTGTTCCGTCTGTTTTATTAACTTGATATGCCATTCCTTATTCCTATGTAGTTACAAATGCAGGCGGACCTGATCTAATAATATAATTTATTGTTAAGTAAGGGTTCATAATACCAACAGGCGAACTTAAAGTTGTTCCTGTAGGAGTTTTAATTGGCCCTGAATCAGGAAGGTATTGAGCTTCACCTGGGTTATTTGGTCCTCTACCTGATATAGAGCTAACTGTTGGAGCAGTATCAACTCGTACACCGTAGAATTGTTCGCCATCTTGCACCATACTATGTGTATGTTCAGGCAAATTAGAAAGATTTAATGTAACAGAACTACTACCGCTTGACGCTGATAGTGTTTCTGGTTCAGTACCACTAATTCTTGCAGGTACTGGTGAGCCTCCACCATTGTCAACAAAGCCGCCTACATCGTTTGGAACTGTAATATTGTTGTCCATGTTATGACGTCCAAGTGCAAATCTTCCTCTTAAATCTGGTACCCTAAAAGTTTTACCTACTGCACCATTTAATGCTGCTGATCCATTATATGTTGTACCTATTATATCATATAATGCTCTAAATTTTGCTATTTCAACTTCACCGCCATCGCACAATAGGTAGCCGTATGGAACATTAGGACCTGCAAATGGAAGTATACCACCAAGTGGTACTCCTAAGTCACCAACAAATGTATCCCTATCCTGTCTTAATAGTCCTGATGACGTGCTTCCTGTTGTAGGATTAGCTCTGTATACAAGTACTTGATCGTCTTCACTTGAAACATTAGGTAAAGGTGCATCTTTACTTGTAATAATGTTGGCTGTCAACTGTGTATTGAAAACTTTAGCATCGCCAATACCGTCAAACGTAAATCCGCTCGATACAATGTCGCCTGCTATTGTAAAACTTGTAGGATTTTTTAAGTTTGTTGCTGTGTTAGCATTACCTGTAATATTACCACTAATTGTACCTTCAATTTCGTCAGCAATGATTTTCTTTGCTTTAACATTATTCCATCTTAGTGCATCAGCACCTAGATCATAAATCTCATCTGCAGATGGATAGATGTTAGTAGATGAAATAAGTCCTGTAACATTAAGTCCTTGCCCAACTCTTAGTGTTTTCTTAATAGAAACACCACCTGCTGTACGTATAGCCCCAGTATCTAAGTTAATTGCATCGTTAGTGTTTGAAACAATTATACTTCCAGTAAGTCCTATATCGCCACCTACGTCTAAAGCACTGTTAGGAGCAGCAATATTGATACCAACTTTATCGTCAATGACTCTTAGAATAGTATCTGGTATGCCGTTTCTGTTAATTTGTAAATCTATTGAACTGCCTGCTGCACTATTATAAATTTTAGAAGATGTTGCAGACGTTGTTAATTGAAAGTTTCCGTCAAGACCAATTGTAATACCAGTGTTACTTCTAACATTAAATCCTTGTTCAGTTGTATTAGTAGTATCACTTCTTAAAAACTTACCTGCTACAACTTCCGTACCACCTACATTTAATGCATCAGCATTTTTTGCGGTTCCTATAAGTTTTGGTAACTCGCCTCCTAAAAATATTGTAGAAAACTCTGCTTCTTCAGCAGCGTTTGCAGGCGTAGCAATATTAAGTCCTGATTTAATTTGATCAAAACCTTTAATTTCAATTTTAGGTGTAAATGAATCTCTTGATAAAATAACAACAGGTGTATCTGCGATGTAAAATGTTAAAACATTTTTGTCAAAGTTATCTTGGTCAACAATTTTTTCAACTGCTGGACCATATCTTTTACCGTCTATCGAACTTTCACTAGGTCCAACTAACAACCATCTGCTGCCTGTGTATATTCTTAACTGCTGATTGGTTGTATCAACCCAAAGTTCTCCAACTTTACTAGTTTCTACACTAGGTTCTGTTGGACCCTTTTGAATATTTGAAGCAGCCTTCCAACTTGTATTGTCATATAATTGTAATACACCGTTTGTTGTATCATACCATAGTTGACCTTCTACAGGATTTACTGGTTGACTTGCGCTGGCAAAATTTTCTAATAAAGATAAAAAGTTTTCAGCAATAATTTGACCGTAACCTGTAACATTTCTTCCTGGAAAAGTTAAAGATGTATCATTGCTTGACGTGTTATCAAAAACAGTAATAGGGGATTTGTTATCTCTATCAGTAAAATTTACAATATATGGCATTTATTATCCCTCATTAAAACCTGTTAAACTTTGTATTCTAATTGTATAATCAATTTGTAGCAATCTGTTCAGTGATTTTTGAACAGGATGGAAGATCACGTGTGTCAAAAGTTTACCGTCTCCTGTAGGATTGTATGATTTAATACCTAATTCGTCAAAAACAAAGTTACCGTCTAGATTAACACTGTTATCAAATGCCTCTTGATCGTCTGGCTCGCCATAATCAAGTAAACATGATATTATAATATCACTATAAGTAGCACCACTAATGTGTCTTACTTCCATTTTGTTTCTAGTTGGATCAGCATTTGAAATTGCATTCTGATCTACAACTTTTGTAAATGTTTGATTATATAAACTTGAATTTATTCCTACTGTATTTGGTGTCAAATATGTAATTAAACCTGTTGGATCAACGGAAGTTCCACCACTGCCAAAAGCCATTTCATAAATTGTACCTAAACCTTGGTTGGATAAAGCCTGTACCATCGCAACACTCATGTTTTCATAGTGGATTGCGTTCCTTTTATCCTGGAAAACTTCTCCTGATTCAGGGTCAAAAATCTTAATATGTCCTTCAAAATGAAACCCACCGGTCTCATTTACCACAGGTTTTTTATCTTCTTGTACTTGTTTTTGGTTATCTGGCATATTGTTCTCTTCGTGTTTCATAGTGTATTTATTCAGGTAAACTGGTAGTCTTGGCAGCAATGAACTTACTAATTGCAGTATTATTGTCTAATAGTGTAACACCATTACTTGCAGTGGTTGTACCTCTATCATACCATGTATTTCCTGTCCTTTTAATTACTGTTATACGTGTTCCTGCTGCTGGTGATGTTGTTAACCTTACATAAGGATTTTCACCATCTACAGCAAATTCTGCTTCTATTTCTTTATCTGCGCCTGGGCTTACAGGACCTAGTGATTCATCGTAAATTGTTAATGGTGTTTTACGTAGTCTTTTACCACCTACAAATACTTCTACTATGTCGCATCTACCGTAATCTCCAGGTATAGTAGTGCTTGTCCATGTGCCTACTGTGCTTTTTGCAGGTACAAAATCTAATGGTCCTATCAACACAGAACTTCCATCACTGACAAAATCTGTTCTTTCTTGGTTATCAGTATAAGGAATTACTTCGTTTGGTCCAATATCTGCAACAAGTGAGCCTTTTGAATGTAGTTCTTTAATTGCAGTACCGTTGACACCTCTACGTAAATTGCTTAAAACATTACCGCTTTTGTTTAGGTATTCTATTCTTTCGCCTGCAATCTCAACTACGCCTGCAATATTTCTATTGGCTACAGGATCAAACATATTTGAAGTATCTGATAAAGTTATTTCGTCATCAAAGTAATTTAAATCTTTGCTTAAATTTATTGTTTTACTAGTTGCATACCTATTATATCTATAAACATTAAGCATGTCTTTGCTTATTTCATAAGAACTAGGTAATCTATAAATGTCAGTACCAAATGTAGTAATTGTAATTGTATCACTTTCTGTTGATTCAACTTCTAAATAAATTACACCTCTTGGTAAACTTATACTGTAATCTTGATCTTTAATTAATCTCACACCATTTTTATACACCCAAACGTATGCAATACCTAATGGTGCATAAGGAAGTTCGTAATTTACTTTGCCGCCAGTGTTTCTATCGCTGTATACTTGCATACTTGGATATTCGCTAAACCATGTTACTTCTAAAGTATCGCCTGGATTAAATGTTACTGAATCTGCAACTTGTAATCTATTTGTATTGATTGAATATTCTGCACGCAAATCATTTTCAATTTTGATAATATCACCTACATTCAATGATGTTGTAACCAATGTTAAAAGTTTTGAAGTACCATCATATACATAATCTTGAATGAAAGTTTTTAGTTCTCCATTAATATATACCTTGATGTTTGCAGATAAAATTGCACCTGATGCTTCAATTGGATCTTGTCCAAGTGTAAATGAATTTGTTTCTCCATCATACACAGAATAAATCGTGTCTGGTCCTTTAAGTTTTACATTATTAATTTCAACAACCATAGATGATATAGAACTTTCTCTAGTCAATTGTACAAAATTATCTAAATCATAAATTCTATCCGATGTCATAGTAGTAGTTTGCTGATTTACTCTTACTAATCCTAATTGTCCTGAGTCAACATTTTCACTTGTTTGGAAAACAATAATTTTTATAATACTATCTTTATCTGGTATTTCTCCAAACTGTACAAGACTTCTACCAGCAGTGTCAACAGTGTCTGTACTATCACTAAACACAGCATCTTTAGGAACACCATCTACTGTAACAAAAATATTAGTTGTCAAAGAATATGGAGCGTCTGTTAAGTACAAACCTGTTTCGCCGTCTGCTGTAAATTGTTGATAATCTAATAACCCAATGCCGCCAATACCAATAGATATAATTTCTATTTTTTTATCAACTACCGGAGCAGTTGTAAATTCTACATTGGTGTCTGTAGCAGTATAATCAGTATTTAAAACTTGTTTTATTCCGTCAACATACACTAGCAAAGAGCTGTCTTCAATAATATTTTGTCCTATACTATAGATAGTTGTGCTTCCATCACTTGTGAATATTTTTGATTCTAAAGGTGCTGCACCTTTTGTCGTAGATTGAAATACTTTAATGCTTAAATTATCAAGTACCTGTCCTGGTATATTCTCTTCTGGCGATGGTACTTGTTCAGGTCCAATATACTGACCGCCTGTAATTTTAATTTCTTCTACTGTCAATCCAGTTGCTGTTGCATACGCACCATCTATAGCAGAAAGCGTGCCGCCAGTTAGATTTGTATCTACAATATTAGGATCTGTAATTGTAACAGCCCCATCACTTTCAACAGGACGGAAAATAAGTATGTCGCCATCTTTTGTATTTACGAATGATCCAATATCAATGACAGATGTACTACCATCGCCTATAAATGTTGGCATGACAGCATTTTCATTTGTTATCAATGAAGAATTATCGTCGCCACCAAAATACGGATCGTCAATTCTAATTACAGGAGGATTTTTTACAGTTTCAGAATATTGTAAGTCATCAATACTTGGTATACTTTCTTCTCCTGCACGTTTTAGATATATGTTTATTTCTTGTCCTTCTGAAGGAACATAAGGTAATGTAATCTCATTAGTGCTTCCGTCTGCTACAATATAAAAATCTGCGCTACTTTCTACACTATCCCAACTATCACTAAACCAAGGTAATGCGTCCCAACCACCTGTGACATCAAAGGTAGTACCTTGAATTTGTACTCCTCCATAATCTATACCAGTCATTAGTTGGTTTAATTCTTTACCTTTCATTCCTTCTGTCGGATTGTAATATTTGTTGATCCTATTAACGCTATCTAGTAATTCATCATTTTTAGAATAATCAATTTTAATTACATCGCCTAATTCAGGTGCCACATTAAAAATAATTCTACCATGTACAAAACTATATCCGTCTACTTTTTTAGTGTACACTGATACAGTATAATCACTACCTAACACAGTTTGATTATTTTTAGTAATACTAATTTTAGTTTTATCAATTGTCGGTGCATATCTTAAATCAAATACCGCTGTTGCACCAGTTGCTGTAAATGTTTGACTGTCTGTGAAAGATGTGAATAAACCTTCTTTTGCTATTCTATCAAATTTAACTTTCAATTCGAAACTTCTAGTTGTACCTTCGCCTAAATATGCAACTGCAATAGCATTGTCTGTTGATGCACCGTTTCCGCCAACAAGGTTCACTGTAGGTATAGATGTATATCCTTTACCTTTGTTTAATATGCGGACTCCTGTAACTTTTCCGCTTGATATAAATGCTTGGGCAGTTGCTCCTGTTCCGTTGCCTTCAATGACTACATTAGGAGGACTTGTATATCCACTTCCGCCGTTAGCAATAACAATATCAGTAATACTATAACCTTTATTATCAAACCATGTTTTCCATGGTTGCTGTTGAACTAAAGGACTATACTGATCCACAGTTATAATTTTACCAGCACTATCTGAATATACTGATGGTAAATCAAAATCATTTGTAGCAACACCATTGCCTTCTAGTTGATTATATCTACTGACGTATTCCCTTATTGTTGTTCTATATGGCTTTACTTCTTCAATATATTCTTGGAAACTTTTTAAGTTATCATTACTATAATTAGGCACAACTTTTAAATTACCTACATTATGAATTGCCTTTAAGAAACTTGATTTGAATAACCAATCAACATACACCTGCTCATGCAACACGTATCTAATACTATTAAAGAATAATTTGTTCCAACAAATTTTATAATCACCTACAAAGATGTTATCTTTAATTGCAGCAAATATATTTCTTAATTCAGCAGTAGGTTCTAAATCGTACAATCCTGTATCAAAACTTACTATATTATCATATCCAATACCAGAGGTTTGTAAATTATATAAGTTTGGTGATAATTGAATAGTGCCTTGCTTTCTACCAACTAACGTATAATTTCCTAATGGCAAATTACTGTTGTCTGTTACCTTTTCAAATACTGCCCATCCGCCTGAGCCGTATTCTTTTATTCGGATAAGAGATCCTGTCTCTACTGTAATAGAAGGCTCTTCAGACACATCTAAAATTTCTTTTGTTATACTAGATGTTTCGCCATATCCTGTTTTCCACCAGTCAATATAATTCCAATATTTTGTTGTATCAAATGCCTGCGATGCACTTCTATAAAATGTTTTTCTAACGTCATCCCATGCATAAATTGACCAATAGTTTCCAACTGTATTATCATTTTCAACAAGCACTGAAAACTGTCTTACAACAGGATTTACAGTAGTATAATTTTTTCCACCGTTAACAACTACTGCTTGAACAATTCTACCTTGATTGTCAATGTGTGTAATTACTTCTCCGCCTATACCATCACCTTGAAGTGATACAGCAGGTCCTGGATAAACTCCTGGTGCTTCTGTATTAAATAATTGTTGAGGCTTGTAACCAAAACCAGGATCAACAATATTAATTGATGTAATGACATTGTCAACAATGTTTGCAGACAACTTGGCTTGTTTTACTCTAACAGTACCTACGTTTTCTAAATCAACTACATTCTCTACTTTTACATCATATAGGTACAAAACTTCTGCAGGCTGAGGATCTACAAGATTTAAATTGATAAAATTGATTGTATTTGCAAACGCCTGCTCTAACAAAATTGTATTAACACTTTCTATTGTTTGTTTTAAAATTTGTTTTCTATTAACAAACATACTTTGTCTTGGACGGAAATTTATTCCATATTTTTGTTTTGCTGGCAAATTAGTATCTGGTACTCTATTTCCTTGTGCATCATATCCTACTAAACTATCGATCCATTTTTTCTCAAGTTTATTATTTGGAACACTATTTTCGTCACCTTCAGTCAACAATAAAAATTCATTGTGTGCTGCATTGTTTTTGTTACTAGTGTTATAGTATTCAAGATTTAAAATAGAAATGTTATCAAAAACTATATTTTTATAGTTATAGAAAAATATTTTATCTTTATCTGCAAGTCCAACGTAAGTGTTCCCAACAGTTGAAGGATTGTTAATTAGTGAAGCAACCTCGCCTGCACTTATTTCTCTTCCTAACTTATTTTCAGGTACAGTTACTTTATTCTTTACCCAGAAATAATATTTTGTTTCAGTTACAAGACCTGTGTTAACATTTAAAAACTCTTTTACACTGTAAACTGTATCATCTGCATACAACGGTTGCCCTGACACGCCTAAGTCTAGTCCTTCAGTTGTATCAGCCAATACCGACCATTCAGAAGGTAAAAGTTTTGACTCTACCCATTCATAAACATCTACACTAGAACCTTTGGCTTGAGCACCCCAGTTAGCAAGCCTATATGCAGTATCCCCTTGTTCATAGTCTACCCATTTTACTGTACTAATGTTCCACCATAATTTGCCAACATTTTTATCAAACCATGCAACTGTATTATCAACAACTACATCTTCTGTTCCTACATTATATGTGGCTGGGTCATATAAAGTTTTATATTCTATCTCTCTATCTGCTGCGGCTAATATTCGTAGTTTAGCAGGATCAATTGCTTCTAGGTCTTGAATCTTATTCTCACCGCTTTCGTTGTAAAGTGAAATTCTTTTTATTCTTTGTAAATCTATTTTATCTGGTTCAGTGCCTATAACTTCAAGACTGTTAACACTAGGATCTTTTCTAAATATTCTCACCATACCAGCCATAGGTCCTGAAAAGTCTAATGTGGCACCGTGAACTGTTGGAGCAATAAAGTAAGGTGAACCAACAACTATTATATCATTTGTACAGGATACACTGTATCCAAAAGATTCATTTGTGCTTAAATCATCTTCTAATTTTTCTGTCAACAAATATCTAGAACCTTTAAGGTTGAATACATATACAGCACCACTGTATCCGCCATCAGTTGTAAATGTTGTATTCAATTGGTCAAATGTTGTTGAACTAGTATCAAATCTAATAGGTAAATTGTAACCAGTATTATTTGCACCAATAACAATTTGACTAGAATTATTTGTTATACATACAGATTGTCCAAAGTATTCATTTGGATAAATTCCGTAACTTTCTATTTTTTGTTTTAATCTGTATCGTTGTTGTGTAGAATCAGATTCATATTTAAAAATGTAAGCACTACCTTGATTCTGAAAGTTTTTATCTGCTTTTGGACTTGTAATTACAAGAGTGTTTCCAGTAAAATCTAAGTCAACATCATATCCAAACATATCACCTGAACTAATTGACTCTTCTTCAGATAAATCGCTTATTTCTGACAAACTCTCAGCAGTTATTGTTTGTTGTAAACTGTAGAAGCCTACATCATTTATTTTGTAAACAAAAACTTTACCAACTGATTCAGATGAACTATCTCCAACGTTAACCCAAGGGTAACCATCATCAGGTGCTTGATTATAACTTCTAATTGTACTATCTGGACCTACTGCTGTCGTACCAACATTTTCTAACTTATGATAACTTCCTTGATATTTTACAACGTCATTTTCCATGTATTCATAATTAGGTTGCCAGTTACCTTTATAATTTGGAAAGTATTGTCCGTCTGCTTCTACTGCACCAATTATAAGTGTTGAACCATTATTATTAAATGCTAAAGAACTACCAAACTTATCGCCTTCTTTGATTAATTCTGCAAGTTGATCATCGGCAAGTATGCCTGAAGCAAGGGTTGAACCGTCATCTTCTATGCTTACACTTGTTGGCAATGATACATTTGTGTTAACTTCGTCTAATTTTATCCAATCGTTACTTTCGATAGATATAGTACTACCATCGCCTTGATTATCTTCTAATGCTTTCCATAAACTACCATTGTAAAATACAATTGATCCTTTAGGATAAAAACTTTCTGTAGAAACTGTACCAGTGCCGCTGCCTGTTCCTGTAGCAACAAACGTTACACCCGGGTCGTTTGTTAATGCACCTTGGCTTAAAAAGTCTGAAGTTCCTACTGTTTCAATAGTGTATGTTCTACCAGCAATTATTTCTGTAGCAGGGTATGTTCCTCCTGGCTGGTATATTCCTCTGTAATCTTTATTTTGCACAAGTTCCCAATCACCTGATGTAGTATAATTGTAAATGTATACTCTTCCTTTAGTGTCATTTAAACCTGGTGCACTTACAGCCATAGTATAACCTGTAGCAGTTTTTGCTAAACTAATTTTGCTTCCAAAGAAATTATCACCATCTGGTCTAGGACTTACAAGACTTTCTACAAAGTTCCATTGGTTAGCACTATATCTGTATATAGAAATCATACCTTGATTACTATATCCTGCATTTGTACCACTTTCAGACGCTTTAATATTAAATGTTTGTTCCCAATCTTCAGTGTATACATTTATAGTACTGCCGTCACCTGTGATACTTGTTTTTGCCTTCCATAGTTGTCCTTCATATAATACAATATCGTTAGCAGCATAATTTTTAAATGTGCTAAAAATACCTTGATAGTTCGAAGGCACTCCGCTTGCACCTGGAGACCCTACTATTAACCATTCATTATCTGATGTAATTGCAAGTTCTTCACCAAATGTATTTGCCACTGCTGTAGTAAAACCTGAAGTAGGTTGTAAAATTTGTTTGACTGCTAAGCCATCTGATGTTTCAACGTAAGCAACTGTAATGCCCGAACCTGGTATAGAAGCAATAGTTTGATTTAATGCTTCTGCATATAAAACTTTTTTACCTGTGTGTTTAGGATCAGTAGTACCATATGTTGTAATTTTCTTTGCACTAAATTGTTTTTTCTTTTCAACAACTTCCCATCTATTGTTACCATTATTGTCAATATATAATTTAGATGTGTTATCTAAAAGTGCTGTCTGTTCTAAATCTAACGAATCATAATCTTTAAATCTTGCGTTGTTAAGAAGAATAGGATATGTTAATGTACTAGGCTCAAATCCTGTATCTGCTGGTGGATTTTCGGTTTCGAAAGCAATTGTAAAATTCGTCACTTCAGTAATTTTGTGAAAACCGTCAATATCTCCAAATGTTTTAAATCCTATAAAGTCGTCAACAATTAAATTATGTCTTTTTGTAAACGTTACAGTTACTTTGTTTTTTTCAGTCGCAATATTTGTGATAGGTAATTCATTTGCAAAATTAACTCTAAGTACTGTCCATTCTTGCTTATCAAATGTTATCCATATATGATCATTGTTTAGAACACCACTAATATCGATATTTGTAATATCGTCTCTGGTTGCTACAACATATTTTGTTTGATCTACTTTTACATAACCAGCAGTACGTAAGTATTGTTTATCTGAGGTAGTAGGATTGATCTCAGTTGTATAAGGCAAAGGTGATAGATAGAAATCGCTTTGGTTTACTCTATAATATCTATCGATTGCAGCATTGTTAGTTGTATTAGTTACTAACAGAGGCTGAGGATTTAGAACAAAGTTATCTGTGTCTAATTTTAGTTCTATGACTTTACTTTGATCAGTTCCGCCAAGTTGTCCAACTTTAAATGCCCATTCTTCTTTTAAATCTACTCCAGCATTTTCTGTTCTACCAAGTTTTTCAAATATCTTTGTAAAAGAATTTTTAGTTCCTTTTTCTCTAATGAACCCTTGGTATAATCTAAACTGTGTTACACTATCTTCTGACAAATTTTGTAAGTAAGTTCTTGGTTGGTAACCAATCGTATGTCTTGCTAAATCTCTTTGACTTTCTGACAATCCTTCAGTGTCAACATCAAAGTAATCTTCCATTTGGTTAATTTTAAAATCAAAATTAGGTACTAGTCTTTTCTCAGGTGTTGAATCAAGCACAGTATAAATTTGTTGATTAAATTCTTCACCACTTGTATGATTACGTTTACTTGTATAATTTACACCTTGGTAATTTATTATATCACCTAGTTTGTAATCGTTAAATGGCTGCCATGATGCAATATTAACATTGTCAAATAAGAATCCAGGAGAAGTATAATCCCCGTCCCAATCTACTGTTCTGAATCCTTGAACCTTGATACGTTCTTGTCTGTAACCTGTCGGCTTATCAAATATAACATCGTTGAAAACTGTTCTATCATTAAAGATAGCAACATGTTCTTTTAGAACATAATTTAATTTAAGATAGAATAATCCTTTTGTGGTATCATTTATATTAAATGTAAATGTTTGGAATTCCCTATTGACATTGAAGTTTTTTACATCAATAGGTTCACCTGTATCTGTTAATACGTTATACTCATAAAAACTGTCAAGTATGTTGTCTACAACACCTACTGGAACTGTAACTTTTATTTTTTCTGCTCCTGGACTTACTGCAAGTAATGATCCAACTGACCATTCATTCTGTGTCCAAAACATAAATTCTTTAGCAGCAGTTGTGAAATCCTGCATCGCTTGATTATCAGCGTTATAGTTTTCAAAACTAAAACCTTGTGTTTTCAAGAAATGTTCATAACCTAATAAAAAGTCTACTACTTCTTGCACTGTTCTAAGTGTAGTTCCATAACTAATATCTTCTGTAGCAAACGGATTAAAGTTTCTTCTGCGTTGTGCAGTTGCAGCGCCAATTATAGGCAACTCTGGTAACTTGGTCCAATTATCTGTTTCGAAATTTTCCGAACTTGTGTGGGTAAGTTTTGCCCTATAGAACATATTTCTATACTGTATAATAGCACCGTTATTATAAAGTTGACCAGTTGTCCAATTAACAAATGTTGCACTTATTCCTCCAACTGATATTGTCGGATCTTTCTGATTAGGAACTGCCTTGAAAATTCTAAAGTAAGGATTTACATCGTCATAACCATTAATAATCCATCCGCCTTCTGTTTTTTCAAATATAACTCCGCTGTAACTTACTGTCTGAATCGGTGAAGAAACATTAAAATAGATATTATAATTTTCTTGTGGAATGAATATACTTGAACTTGCAGCAGCAGGACTTTTTGAATCTAACAAGTACTTCTGCTGTGTTTTATCTACGAATCCATTTAATCTATTGCTTAACCTTACATTAACATGAGAAAGTATATTTTGCGCATCTGCAACTGGTTTTCCTTGTGATTTCAGATAACTGCTAATGTAAAATGCTAAGCCGCTTGTGATGTCAGTATTTCCAACTTCAGGTAATATAAGTTCGTTAGGCTTAATAAAGATGCCTGTATTTTTGCTTATAATCTGTCCTGCTACATTACGTTTTGTTTTACTTCTATCAAAATTTGCAACAATATATTCAAATGGGCGAAGCAAACACAAAGCAATTGTTACAACAAAAGGAAACTCTGAGCTACTACGATATGCATATTCAACAGGAGCAATATCTCCCAGTTTAAAACTACCTTTATTGTTAACAAAAGTAAAGTTTGTTGCTAAGCCACTGTCAAGAGGACTTAATAATTCACCATGTTCATTTACAGGAATATGTCTTAATAAAGAAGGCCTAGCATACCTTTTATGTGTACCTGCTCGTTCGCCTTGTCTAATTATACCATCTCGTAAATCTTCCCACAATATAAGGTTTCCACTTGTATAAGGGGCGGCACCATATTCTGAGTCCCACCAACTTGGTTTTTCACTAAAGCCAAGCATTTCCCAAGGACATCTGTGTGGTCTATCTGTATCATAGAAATAACTGTACGCACCTCTCCACCATCCTGGTAAATTTTCATCACCGTCTGGTGTTGTCATATTTGAATATGTGTAAGTAAACGTTTCTGTTTCTTTTAGATACGTGTTAGCGGTATATCCGAGATTTGTATTTGCTACCCATTTTAAAAATTCTTGGCTTGCAATTGAATCAAATTCATTTTTTGTAAAAACAGAATTTTTATAATAACCGCCTAAATTATAATCTAAATCAAACACACTAGGATCATAAGACTGTTTGATGTTATTGTAAATTCTGTATTCTAATTCTAATAACACATCATCTCGGAAGTCTCCATATGCAACTGTAATACTTCCGTCATGCCCTTGAATCACTTCTTGTGGTTCTCTATATGTATCATCCGTAAATTTACTTGGAGTATATTTTTTATATAAACCTACTGATGTAGGTGTTGGTGGTACATGACAACCTGCTGTAGATACATACTCTCTTATCTCAATAGTGTCGCCTTCTGTTAAATCTCCCAACAGTGTTAAAAATGCAAACTGACTATCAAATGTATAGTCTATACCATGTAACAGTTGTGAATTATTTTTGTAAACATATACAGCACGTCTACTTAAAGTATCTAAATCAAAAGGTTCACTTAGTGTAAACGTTTTAAGACCTGTATCTTCAACTACATAACTTAATTTGGTAAATGCTCCTGTACCTAGTGTATCACTGTCTGCAAATGCACTTACTGAACTTTTTGTTTTGGTAAGTTCTTCAAAAATTGCATCTACTAGATCAGGTATGCTTTCAGTATCATCAACTTCATAAGATTTTTTAATAAAGTTTTCTTTGAACAACGAATATTGTTTTTTAGCATATTGCAAAGATTTAATAATATTAATTTCTTTATCAGCAAGCATCAATAATGCAGATGCTGCTACACCCGAATGTTTTAAAAATCTTTTTGCATTACTAGTAAAGTCTGATATATCTCTTAGATTAGATACTCCTGGAAGTACACCTGTAAATCTTGTGTCAAATTCTAATGCTGTTTTAACATGATCAGTTGCTTGTCCAAGAGTAAAATATTCTAAGTTTTCATTTAACGGATTTTTTTCTAATCCAACAGGAATTTCATAGTATCCAGTTTCTGGAACTATTTCACCTATTAATTTAATAGTAATAATATCATTAGGTTGAAACTGCGTGTCAAAGGTAAACTCGTTTCCTACACGTACAAATGATTCTTCTAATTTGTTACCGTTCAAATAAAATATAATTTCAATAGTATCATTATAATTTTCAAAATTTATTACGTCAGTAATAATTGTGTTGGTAGCATTTACAACTTTTACACTATCAACTATAGGCTGTAAATATTTAGATTGTGTTCTTATCCAACCGTTTTCATATTCGCCATTTACTTGATAATAATGTTTATTTGTGTAATCAACAATTGCTTGCTGGTTAATTGTGTAGGTGAAAGACTCTGTTTCCCAATCCCAATTAAATTCAATATCTCCCACATTATCAATGTTTTGATATGAAATACTAATTCCTAGTTCAGAGTCAATAGGGCCGTTACCTTGTTTGTAACTGAAAATTTTACTTCCTGTAAAAGTACTTACAGGATATGTTAACGAATCATCAAGTGCAATACCATTTTCATTAAAACTATCAAATAACGGTGCTTGGTTTACAGTTGTTTTCTCCTGACTTTTTTGCCAAGACATTCCATTGAAGTAAAACATTTTACCACTGTTATTTTTTCCTCTACTAGCAAGAACACATTCATTAAGTGAAGGCGTACTGTCTGATGTTTGTTTTAGTGTAATTTGCTTGACACCATTATGTACAATAAAATTAACTTCGTAAATTTTGTTATTAGCAAGGCTGTCAGTATCTGCTGTAACAAGCACTCTTGCTCCTTCAAACAAAAATTCTCCGTCTACATTGTAACCAGTGCTTCCTTCTATAGAAGAAAACACATCTGTTGTATAATCATCTACATAATCGACAGACGCTTTTGCAATAGTACCTTGTTTGTAAAGTTTTATACCTGGGTGAAATTCTATAATAGGACGTTTAGCCCTTGCTGTTTCTAGTGCATCAAAATCATCATCTCTATATCTAAATGCGTATTCTAGTACACTTCTATGGAACCATCTGTTGTATCTACTCCAGGGATTTGAATCAGGACTGCTTCTATTAATAGTAACATAATCTTTATTGGCAGGATATAATGTAGCATCATCAAACGGTTGTGTATCAAATCCTTGATTATCAAATAATATTTCAGGAGTATTCGCACTAATGTTTGGTGGAATAAGATCGGAAAATCTAATTAAAGTAATTGCTTTTCCTATTCCTTCAACAAGCCAAGTATCTGTTGCATATTTTTCACTTTCAACTTGGCCTCTAAATTCTACTACCATGCCATTTGAAAATTCAATTCCATTAGCACTGGTGTAATAAGTTTTACCAATGATTTCCTTTTCAACATTTATTGCTGTGTTGCTTCCAATATCCGCAATTATAAATCTACCTAACTTGTTGGGATCGGTTGCACTTTGGTAATAAAGCACATCTGGTGCATTCATTGGAACTTCAAAAGTTAAAGTACCTACTTCTACACTGTTGTTTGTTACACCATCGTTATAAATTAAACTATTAAACGAAGCATTACTATCTACTAATTCCCAATCCTGACTATCAACATCAATTGTACTACCGTCAGTAGGACTTATTTCTTCTTTTGCTCTCCAAAGTTTTCCGTCAAAAACTGCTAGGTCACCTGGAAAATATGTTTTTAGTGGTTCATAATTTAAACTACCTGTGTCGTAGTTTGTTCTTAGCACGAAAGGTTCACCTGGAGAATTTATTGTAAATTCGTATGTCTGTCCTCTATATAAAGTAAGTGTAGGATTATTTGTAAAACTATCCGGTGTAAACACCCAAGATGAACCAGTACCTTGATTTACTTTATAAGTAGACTGGACTGTTTGACTCTGGCCAAAGACTGCCACAGTTGGTGGTCCTGATGGTATCCAATAGTATTCTCTATAGTTTATAAACTTATCCCAATCAATAGGAGGATTCCAACTATAATGTTCTTGGAATGTAGTCTTATCGTCTCTTTGATTAGTATTAGCAAAAAAAGTTTCTATATTTTTAAAATCTAAATAATCATAAAACTTTGTTACAACTTGGTTATCTTCAACAGTAACACCAGGCTCTAATTGATATCTACTTCTTAAAGTATTATCTGTGTCAAGATATACCGTGTCTCCTTTATATGTTTTACCAAATCTTCTACCAACGTATCCTGAAAGTTTGTCTAGCGCACCAGGTTGTACAAGTGGATCTACTACACCTGAAAGAAATTTATCATTAGTATCAGTTCTAAACGTTTCTGGAAGGAGCTCTGAACTTTTTCTAATAGGTAACTGACTGTTGGGGTAAACTTTATCTGCCATTAGTAACTAGAACCTCCGCTGCTAGAACCTGACGTACTCGTTGTAGTTGAGCTTGAAGTACTTGAAGAAGCACCTGAAGAACTTGTTGTAGAAGTTGTACTTGAAGAACTTGTAGCGCCTGTCGTACTAGAACTTGTAGTGTTTGATTGTGAATCACTTTCTATGGTTCCTGTACTTGCTCTGATTTCAGCAGCGGTAATGCTAGTAACTATTTTAATGTCATCTACTGTTGCACCACTAACAAAAATTTCATCTGGTTTACTTTGTATTTCAAATAAACTACCAAATGACTGTGCTGATGATCTAGGTAAAATTACAAAATTAGTAACATCAGGCGATACAGTATTAATGACATAAGTTGTTAATTCACTGAGATAAAATCTATCGCCAAAGTCCCAGTTTTGTATTCCAAAGAATGTATTAATTGCATTTACAATTCTTACTTTAAGATTATTATCATTAATTGCTTTATCAGGATTTTTTACAACCTTAAATTCAGCCTGCAATTTTGTTGGTGCTTTAGAACCAAATAAAACTTTATATTGTACAGGATGATAAATTACTTCGTCACTAATAGTTTTAATTGCATTTAGATTTGCTCCAAATTCAATTCTTAGGCTATCTGTTGTAGGAGCAACAGGCTCAGCAGTTGCACCTGCTAGATAATTTCTATATGCAATATCATAGTTCTTAGTTAACAGGTATAGGTCTACAATGTTAGTTACACTAGGATCTATCCTTCTATTTTCACTAGCAGAATGTGTGTATTGGAATTTTAAATTTCTTCTTCCAACGTATGCAACATAGGAACTGTCTAAGTCAAGAGTATTTGTTGTTTTATTAACTCTTTTGACAACATCTTCTGCAACATCACTAAAATAAATTAATTGATTATTATCGAAGTCATTTACATTTACATCTGATTCTTTATTTCTAATAATAATTGCATCGTTTGTATTATCAAAAAGATTAAGAATATTAGTTCCATACTCATCTATTGTTTTCACAAAAAACAAGTAATTTGCTTCTACATCTGCGCCTGCCACCTGTATAAATGAATCTGGATCATCAACAACACCGTCGTTGTCAGTATCACTAAAACTTAGTTTAATTTCTTTAGCACTTTCGTATCCATCATCAAATTCTATAGTATCAGTAATTTCAAACTTGTAATCTCTACCTAACGCTGTAGAACTATTAGTCTGACTGTTAATTCCTAAAACATTAACTGTATCTTTTGCAATTCTACCTGTCAAATTATTGTATGCAATTTCATTTTTGTCAAAATAAAATCTATTTTGTTGAACACTACCGAATATGTAATTGAGTGTTCTAATTCTTATTACGTATTGATCGTTATCTTTAACAAATGCAAACAACCAAGATGCATCTAAATTTTCACTTGTTGTATCGCCTGCTTTACCTAAACTGAAGTTGTTTACCAAATCTAAATTTTGATTTTGTATAATCTTCCATGAAGTATCAGCAGTATCGTATCGTAAACCAAAATTTAAATTAGCAAACATTAGATTTGTAATTTCTGTCTCTAATGCTACATCTAAATCATTTACAAATTTAGGCACAATGGCAGTTGCTATTGCTCCTTCTGGAATATTCTCATTAAATGTTATAGGTCCTAGACCGTTTGCTAATGCTCCTCTATCAGCATTTGTTCCATCACCTACAATTGATTGTACTTTAGCCCATACATATTTTGAGCTTCCTGTATGATCTGGTTCTCCCATCATTAACTTATTGTTTTGGTTCGTCATAAAATGATAACCGTCTGGTGCAGTAAATTTAATTGCTGAACCAACTGTTAAGAATTTTAAACTGCTTGTTGAATAGGTTCCTACTTTAAGTAAACTATTGTCAATAGTGTTTGTAAAATAACCTGTACCACTGTTTAAATCATTTGTTATACTGGTCCAAACTGTTGTTTGTTCACTAAACGCAACCCTTTCATATTTTGTAATATAAAAATTGTATAAGTCTTTGTCAGTAAATGCACCTTCAATATTGTTTCTTAAGAAATTAATTATTTCAGTCTTACTTGTGAATTTTAAAAATAAACTTCTTTCTGATTCTTGTTTATAGATGTACCCATCGTCTGCAAAAACATTTACAGCACTATACTTTCCACTAGCGTCTACTATGTCGTAGTTTCTACTAATACCGCTTGAAGTTCTATTGACTGCTTTTATTTTTAAAATATTCTGAGAACTGGCTAATGGAGCAAGATTATAATCTTCTCCTGTTACCATTCTGTTTTGTGTATAATAAAGTGCAGGAGCATTTTGTCGTATTGTATCTGTGCTTTCAGTTGCTGCTGCGTTGTTTACTGTATATTGTAATCCTAAATTTACTGTTAATGTATGTGCTATGCCAGACTTATTTACATAGTTAATATCTATTGATATTCCTTTCATATCATTAGGGGCAATAGAATATTCAAGTCCGTTACTTACTCTGTAATATGTTCTAAATGATCCTTGTGGTAAATTTCCATATGTGCCATCAGCAAATACTAGATTGACTTTATCATTAGGTTGCGTTGAAACTGAAAATATATTTTTTATGTTACCAACAATACTATTATAAGCAATATTATTTCCTGTTAGATTATTAACCTTAGTCCACTCTTGTTCCTGACCGCCTAAACTGTTTAAGCCAAACAACCACAAATCATCATTGTTAATGTTATCTGTTTCAATTGCAATGGTTTCATTTGTAGTAGGTGTATCTATACTAAAGTCTGCAAACTCTAAACTACCTTGCTTAAACTGTAAGAAGAATCCTGTGTTTGCACTTGCACTACCTTTGCCGTCTTGTCTATACAAAAATCCTAATTGGTTTCCAGGTGTAGGTGCTTCTTCGTATACAATTTCTTGATCTTTAAAAGTTGTGCTTACTATTTCAAAAGCCATATTTCTGCCAGCAACACTTTTAGTAAAATTGAATAAAGGCACGTCATTAGATGTAGTTCTAAATCTATATTGCTCAGTAGGTATTCCTTGTATGTTGGCGGCACCTTGGCTTCTTCCAAATTCTGTGTTGTCTGCCATAGCAGCATTAAGAACTAAAATAAATTGTTCCGCCCAGTTTGTATTTGTAGGATCATTCCATTTTACAGTCTGCTGTGCTAAATTCCTACCATTACTATCTATAATATTTTCTGATGTGCTTATAGAATTAAATTTTAAAAGTCCAGTTGCACCAATATTTCTTTTAGCATTGTAAGAAAGCATTCTTGCTATTCTAAGCACACTTTCTTTACGTTCTGCTAGTTCTAGAAAATTCTCTCTACTTGCTAGATCTAGTCTGAAACTAATACTTTGACCTAGAAATGCAACAGCATCAACTAGAGCCATATATTCAGAACTTTCAATATAATCATTGAAATCTTCTGGATAATTTTCACGTAGATACGAGATAATAACTCGGCGTATATTTTCAAAATCATAGGACTTGAAATCCGCATTTCTAAACGTTTGATAGATGCGTGTCCAGTCTTGATTAAGTATTAAATTGTTTTGTCTTGACGTTGTGCTCATTAAAGTATTATCCTATCGTAATATTTAGCCCTTGTAATTAACTGCTTAGTTTATAACCGAGTTGTTTCTGTCGAAATTAAACCGCATTCTTTCAGTAACATTAAAGGGAACATATACTACATCTGCTTCAATCCTTATGCCCTGCTCTGTGCTATCTACAGTGACACTCTGTACTACCACTCTAGGATCATAGTTTATGATAGTTTCAACGTCATTAGCAATTAGGGTTTTGACTTCTTCAGTAAACTGTTCAAACAACATATCCCATATTATTGTGCCAAAAGTAGGATTTTCTAGTTTCTCACCTTTCCTTATATAGAAATGATTGATAATATCTTGTTTTACCAAATCAATATCATACAATTTGAATCCACTTTTTTTGTTTTTTGAAGAAAAACCTCTATATGTAAAAGTATTTGCTCCCTGACTACCAACACTGGCCTGGTTGACTGCTACCGATTTTTGATTGTATATCTTTTTCATATACTACTCCTCAAGTTCCCTGTCTGTAAATGTTACATTTTGTAACGCAGGTGAATTATTTTCATGTAACGGCCAAGGTTCATGCATTGGTACACGTTTCATAATTGTTTTAATAGTTCCATCATTATACTTCAATTTAGGCCATCCAACATCTGGATTTGTAAACAAAGTTGTATGAAGATGTAATGCTGCAATAGTTGCTGCTTGTCTAGCCTCTTCTGCTTGTCTAGCCTCTGGTCCGTTCATATGAATTTCTGCTGCTGTCTCAGTATGGTTGCCGCCACTTAAAATATCAGTAGTTCCGCCTGCTGTGTAAGCATTATTTCCATCTGTATTTAAATCTAAGTTACCAGTTGTTTTAACAAGTGTATCACCAAATACTTTAAGTTCAAAATCATGAGGTGCAACTACTCCGTAACCTGTAGAAATTTTAGTCGATCCTACTACACTAATATCTAGTGAGCCATTTACATCTACATCATCTTTATTTTTATAAGTTCTAGTTTCTATCTTACCATTTGCACCTATCAATATGTTAGTATTGAATGCACTTTCTATTTGAATTCTACCTGCTTCGTATTCGTTACCATCTTGTATTTTAGGTATAGGATTTCCTTCTTCGTCCCTTCTATGCAATTCTTTGTCAGAAACATATTCGGCAGTGGCTTTCATGTTTATATTTCTTCCTGCTTCAATATTAACGTCTCTGTCTGCTTTTATATTCAAATCGTTTTCTGTGTGTACACTTATACTGTCTGCTGCATAGATATCTATTTTACCATTAGAAGTTAATTCTACCCATGCTGTGCCTTTACTGTTTCCTATGTAAATTAAATCTTCTGAATTATGTAAAAGAAGTTGGTGTCCGGTTCTTGTTCTTATTCTAGCATATTCATTGTAAGGTACAGTTGGCTCGCCTTTTTCATTAGTTGGTGCATTTTCTGCATCAGCAAATCTTTTCTCAATCACATCAATATATTTGACAGGTCCTTTGTCTGCTGTGGTCTGCCTAACATATCTATCGTCACCGTCGTCCATGACAAATTGTGTGCCGCCTAGCCTACTTACTGCAACAGGAGTAAGTGATTGATTGTCGGTAGGTCCTGTGGTCATTCTTTTGCTTCCGTCTCTCCAATCTAACGGACCTGGAGTAGAAATACCAAAGGCAGCATTTGGTGTTTGTCTTCTTGCCGAAGTTGTTGTTACGCCTCTAACATCATCTTCGAGTGTTCCTTGTTCAAGAAATCTATCTGCTATAGGATGAACAGGTTTTTTAATTTTATCTGGATCTTTTTCTGCTGCTTCTTGATTAAATCTTTTATTAATTTCTCCTACTGGAAGTGGCTGTTTAGTATCAAACTTTTTCTTATCTGCATCAGTTAACGCTACTTCGGTAGAACCTGCTATTGCCGGAACCATGTTGTTGGCAAAGTTTGGTGGTAGGCAAGCAAACCAATAACCTTCTCCTGGATTGCCGTCAACAAATACACACATAACAGTGACACCTACATCAGGTGGAACAAACCACATTCCATATGATTTTTGTGTATCGTTAAAGTCTTCGTTGTTTTTGCCCATTGCCGGAAAAGGAGTATATCCAAAGAAAGGCGATGCGTAATTAACGGTGTAAGTTTGGTTGTCAGCGCCTATGTCATTACCTTGTGATTTTAATAAAGTCACACGCAGTCGACCGTTAAATGAAGGATCCATTACACTCACAACTTTTGCAAGGTAAACTCCTGATCCTAAATTTACACCGCGTGTTTCACCGGCAGGTTTTCTTCTTTGTATTGCCATTAAATGTCTGCTCCAATATCGTCATAAATGCCTTGCTCTTCACTACTATTTGTAATTTCTTTGCTTTCGCCAAGCACTTCAACAGTTGAACCTTTTTTATCTGTAGATAATTTTTCTCCATCAAAGTCTGTTGGCTGTGCCTGCATTCTTACACATTCAAGATCCTGTTTAAATGTTCCGCCTTCAAATTTACTAATAACTTTAATTACTCTGTAAATTCCGCTGAAAGGACTTACTCCTTCATCAAATTCAAATCCTCCAGTTTTTTCATTAATATCTGCAGGAGTTCTAAATGTCAAGTATATGTAAACATCGTTACTTTCGTAATTCATTGTGCCGTCTTCTGTAATTTGTGTAGATGAACCTTGTGCGGCAAAATAATTACTTAGACCACTATCAACCAAGTAATAGGTATCGCCCATGATTGTAAAACTAATCCTTACTAAATCTGAACTTGTAACATTGATAAAAGCATCATGAAAACTTTCAGCAATTTTTTGTTCTACACCTATGTCACCTGAACCGCCTCTTAGTGTATTAAATAGATCTGGATTTTTCTTAACTTTACTTTTACCTAGGTTAGCAGCCTGCGCTTTAGGTTCATTACCTTTACTTTGTTTTGTTTCTAAAGGTTTGTTTTCGCCAGGACCTTTATTATCTCTATTTTGTTCGTCTTTGGTTTTTGTTTCTGATTGTGGATTTGCTCCGCTGTAAAATAGATAATTTATTTCTATATCAAAACTTAAAATTTCTGTATTCTGTCCTGAATAGATATATTCATATTTTTTTTGAATTTGTTTTTCTAAAGTGTCATATCCAACGGGTATTGCATTCGGATTGCTAAAAATACTAGAATGAACTTTAAAAGGCACAACTCTATAAACATATTTTTTTGCAAAATCTCCAATAGATGCATCATAATCTAGGAATTCTATTTGTGTATCAATCTTGAACCAATCTACCATACCGTCTGCTTTTGTAGCCTTTTGTGTTGTTTCTTTAGCCCAAGTCGAACTTAGAATAACTTGTGTTATGATATCTGTTAATTTTTGTTTCTGTGTAAAATGAAATGATCTTGCAGATTCGTCTATTTGCATGATGCCTCTTTTGACACGGCCTGTTTCTTCGTCAACTACATCTTTGTCAGTTTTGAAAGGAAAGTTACCTCCCTTTCTAACATCAAATCCAAATTTAGATTTAGAAATAGGATTATTACCAATGTCTTTACTTGTAGTAGAATCTACATCTGTTCCGCCTACAGTTTTTTGTCCAGATCCTGCAGGACTGAAACTTGCACTTGCATTTGCATCATTACTGAACTGATCGTTTTTTGTAAATCGTTGATTGGACTTTTCAGGAAAATGTATTTCATATCGATCTTTTATATCATATCTTCCCTGTTTGACATTAAGTTCTTCATTTTTGTTTAGTAAAGCGACCAAACTATTTTTACCAGTTGCTAATAAATCTCTCACTGTGCCTTTTTCATCTGCATTAGAATCTGCGTCAGACCCTGTATCTGTTGTTACGCTTATGTTAATGTCAGTGAATGCTGTATCCACTGTATCTGAAAAGCCTTGATGGTTATAAGGATATGCTTCAACTGCATACTTGCTTCCTGTTTCATCAACTGTAAAGGTAACTTTTTTTAATTTTAAAATAAAGTATTTAGGTTTAATTGTTTTCTTAATTTTTGCACTTTCATCAAATCCTATCATATCAAGTTTAAGCAAGAATGGCGAATCTAAATAATTTACGTAACCTGCTTTAATTGCTGCATTCTGTAAACTTTGCAAAAATAATCCCATTGAAAAAGGTTCAAGTATATCAAATGTGAAGTTAATTGCATTTTGATTTCCTGTCATCGGTGTTGCTGCAATTATAGATGTCATTTGAAAATTATCTACAAAATATTCAGGTTTTCCGTACTTGGTGTTTACTCTTTCTGCATCTGCTCTACCAGCACTACTAAAAACAATGCTTGACTGTAATGTAGCAGTTCTAGTATCTTCAAAACTACCAGATTGATTTTGTCTTGTTACAGTGCTAGAAACATCATAGCTCTGTGACGCAAATCCTAGTCCTACCGAGTTTCTATACAAGTTAGGATTATTAAATTGCTTTGGTGTAAGTACAGCCATGGTCCACAAATGATTTATTGATGCAAAATCTGCTAATGGATTTGGAAATGTACTACCTAAATTATTTCCGGACGGAGAACTATACGGTTTCTCTACGGTGCCTTGTGCATCTCTACCATCTGATGCAGATTCTGATGCATTTTTAACGGGCTTATCTATATTAAGTACCGCTCTTGTTTCGTCAACAATTTTTTGAACATCTACTTCTCTTACTGAGGTATCGGTCTTAAAAGCAATTTTTGATGTGCCGTCTGGTTTTTTATTTTTATAATCGTCTAACTGTTGCTGTGTTCCGTAAACCTTAGCGTCTTTTCCATTAATTCTTGTAGTGATATAAGGCTGCTGTTTAACCTCATCAGTGATGTTGACATTTGCTGCACTGCCATTTGACTGAATCCTGTACTCTTCCAAGTCAGCCATTTTAAACTCCTAAATATCTTTTGAGGTTAGACTCTTTAGGTATATAAATTTTTGTTCCTACAACAAAGTCGTATATAGGATCTTTTATTGTTTCCATGTTTCTTTGCACAAATACCCACCATAGTTTAGAATCGCCATACAAATCATATGCTAATAGATCAGGACGTCTGTTATATTGATTTTCTATAGTATATAAGTAATCATCCTGCTCTGCTGGTACAGGTCTGATGCTTAACAATTCAAGGTACAAGTTATTTTGTCTTGTTGCTGAATACGGTGATGCTTGTGAATACGTAGCCATTATAAGTAACCTTTACCTGACGGTGTCTTTAGATTGCCTTTGGCATAATCTGTTAAACTAAACTGCCTTAAATTTCTTCTGTTGTAAACTGGTTGTACAGTTACATTAACGGAACTTTCAATTGGTACCCAAGTATTTGTTCCAAAAGCATTACAACGTTTGTATTGCACATCACTGCTTAGGTCAACTGAGAAAGACTTAACAACAACAGGAACGTTATCAAATACACTTGCACCATAACCTGTTAATCTACATACTGGCGGTGGTGCACCTACATTTGCACCTTGACCGAAAAACATTTTTGTCATTGTCTTAAAGAAAGTTGTCATTGCTATCCAGTATGCTGCTTGAGTTTCATCTTCTACTATAAACGTACCAGAAATCATTATTTCATCAATCTGTGAATTTTTATAGGCTTGGAAGGGATAGTTATTATGTATAGGATCAATTTGTGTATAATTTGCTTTTGTTGAAAAAGTAATATCAGGTAAAATAGGAAATACAGCGCCTTGAGACTTTTGTAATAATTCAAACTGTGGATTACCTGGAAACAAACTCCAATCACATGCAATTCTTACTCTCCAATCTGCCCCTGTCTGTGGCAAGACTTCTATGCCTGCACCTGACGTCTGGAACAATTCTCCTCCCTTAGGAAGACCAGCACCACGTTTCAAACTTAAAAAATCATTCAGTGCACCTGCAGCCTCTGCAATTTTACCTGCTATTGCTTGGGCACCGCCTGCTAGATTGCCTCCTGTAAATTTACTTGCAAGTGAACTTATTTCATTACCAACACCAGCGTTTCCAAAGTCTTTTACAGTATCGCCTACAAGACTTCCAAAATTACCTACAGCCTCTGCTGCTCCATCTATTCCTGCAAGATTATCTGGCAGTCCTCCTCCAAGATTATTATTGACAACACTACCCATTCCAGTAGTAACATTTTCTAAAAGTTCGCTGCCAGTTGCTGTGGCCATGTTGAGACCACTACCTAGGTCTCCGCCTAGTTGAGCTAGTTTAGCATCTAGTTTTGCTTTTTCTAAAGCGTTGCCTATTTTAGGCACGCCTGTCTCTACTGCTTCTAGTGCAGCACTGACTTCTGAATCCACTTTTTGTACTAACTGCGATACCGGATTAACTGATAATGCCATTTTGGTAATATTTCCTCATCTTTTGATTACTTTACTCTATTTATTTCTTTCATTATGTGCTATTATAATAAATATTAGGAGAACTTCAAAAATTATGAAAAAAGTCAAATATCTAAACAACAGAGACTTATTGGCACAAATACACAAAAGTAAATCCGCTTTCTGCTCCTTTGTCGACCCTGAATACCATCAATACGACATTATTCTGCCAAGTCTTGAAAAAATTAACATACGATCTATAGCACAAGCAAAAAGAAACCGTGCTGCTAGACTCGCAAAAGCAAATCACGAAGCAGCCGTAGAGGCTGCTGGCAAGAAAATTCCTGCAAAAGAATTCGATATAGATTATAGAAAAATGCAAAAAACGGACTTAGTTTTCCGTATTATGACATTCGACCACATTCCAGAAGATTTATCACGCAAAAAAACAAAAAAGACAACCGCTGATAGACATGTTAAAGTAAACTTTCCACCATTTCAACATTGGAAATTTGATGAAAAGAACAACTTGATATGTGTTGGCAAAAGTCATTGGGAAGGTGGTATGGAAAACGGTTTCTTTAATCCTAAAGCAGGAAAGGCTACAAACGAACTTGCTAGAATGTGGATGAAACTATGCGAACGATATGCAACAAGAGGTAATGTACGTGGCTATACTTACAATGACGAAATGAAAGGACAGGCCATTTTACAATTAGCACAGATTGGATTGCAATTTGATGAATCAAAATCGCAAAATCCATTTGCTTACTATACTGCGGCTGTAACTAATTCATTTGTTAGAATCATTAATATTGAAAAACGCAACCAAAACATTAGAGATGACATACTAGAAATGAACGGAATGAATCCGAGTTGGACTAGACAAAATGCAGATTCACATCCTAGTCACGATAAAGATAAGAAAAAATCTTGACATTATTAAAGATATCCGTTACAATATAAAGCAAGGAGAATAAATGCCGTTATTTAAGAAAGCAGCCTGCTTTACCGACATTCACTTTGGTATGAAAAGTGGTAGCAGGATTCACAACACAGATTGTGAAGAATTTATTAAATGGTTTTGCAAAGAAGCAAAAGCCGCTGGTGCTGAAACTTGTATCTTTTTAGGAGATTGGCACCACAACCGTGCGACTACTGATGTCAGCACAATGAACTATACAGTTTCTAATTTAGAAAGACTCAACGAAACATTTGAAAAAACTTATTTTATGGTTGGTAACCATGATTTGTTTTATAAAGACAAACGTGAAATCAATAGTGTTGAGTTTATGCGACTATTTCCTAATATTGTTCCTATCACAGAACAGTTTACAGAAGGAGAAGTTACATTACTTCCTTGGTTAGTTGGCGAAGAATGGAAGGGTGTTAAAGACATACAAAGTAGATATGTATTTGGACACTTTGAATTACCGTACTTTAAAATGAATGCTATGGTAGAAATGCCTGATCATGGAGAATTACAGCCAGATCACTTTGTTAATCAAGAGTACGTGTTCTCGGGACATTTTCATAAAAGGCAAACTAAAGGAAATGTAACATATATTGGTAACGCATTTCCACACAACTATGCAGATGCATGGGATGACGAACGTGGAATGATGTTTTTAGATTGGGGCGGTAAGCCTGAATACAAGACTTGGCCAGGACAACCTGTGTTTAGAACTTTCAGACTTTCGCAGTTGCTTGAAAAGCCAGAAGATCATCTAAAAGAAAACATGCATGCAAGAGTAACAATTGATGA
>Ga0213860_10000100_pt1 | contig 32715 bp, 56 predicted proteins | sample PICome_3_FD_160118 | JGI IMG/M metagenome (GOLD analysis project Ga0213860, IMG submission 160118) | Coastal seawater microbial communities near Pivers Island, North Carolina, United States - PICO550 | ecosystem: Environmental > Aquatic > Marine > Coastal | place: USA: North Carolina...
TAATGAAATATTTACAATGCAAGAGATGGTAAAAAATTTAGAAATATTTCATTAAACGGCACCGCCAGCGCTGATTATACCTTTAGCACACCAAGCACCGTTGTCGACGATGATACAACTCAAGCTCCGAATATTGTAACTAATTCTTTAGACGGGTTTAGTTATGGTTTCCCGAATATAAATCCTTCAGGACCGCCGTATTCAGTTCAAGGATATCGATACATGGATTGGCCATGCAATCGCGAAGACATCTCTTTCGAGCAGAACAGCACTAACGTTGATAATACTAGCGTTACCAATATGGCTTTTGGCAACACAAAAGTTTTTGATTCAAACGGAAACAATACTCTTACTCTACATCCCACTATTATGGACTGGTCGCCGATGGGTGGTAATATATGTGATATGTCTAAAAAAGCAGGTGTTTATTGGGCACCGGGCGGTGCTGGATTCTGGGGAGACAGCGCTGATATTGATGGTTCTAAATATCAATATTTTCCGATTAGTGCGCATGGCGCATGGGTAATTAGGCGAGAAGACTAATGGCTAGTCAAGCACTCTCTAAATATACAACCATTGGACCAACTGGTGGTACTAATGATTTAACAACTAGTTGGCATGGGGTTTTACCACTTGATTCTGCTACAACTTTTCCTAACTTTGATTTTGTAAGTCCAGCAATTACGATGGATAAAAGAATTGGCAAAAATCCGGATTTTTATCAAAATGCATCTATCGGATTAGCAACAACAACTACCATCGTACAATCAGGCGGTAGTGAATCAGAAGCTACTGGTCCACGTTGGGAAGACTGATTAATATTAAAAAGGATATAAGATTATGTTATCATTATTAGGATCATTGCTTGGATTTGCTGGCTCAGCAGTCCCTGCAATCACAGATCATTTTGCATCGAAAGAAGATCGCAAACATGAGCTGGACAAAATGAGAATGCATGCCGAACTTCGTAAGGAAGGCTATGATTTTGATATTAAAATGTATGAAACAATGGGTGCCGATAAAGAGCACGAAAGGTTGATTCAACATGATATTTCAATTAACAAAGGATCAGGGATTATCTCTGGTCTTCAAAAGTCAGTTAGACCCGTCATCACTTATGCATTCTTTGGACTTTTTGCTACAATTGAAATTACTCTTTTGATGAATGCAATCGAAATGGGCACACCATTTAATGAAGCGATTCAACTACTATGGGATGAAGAAACAAAAGCAATCTTTGCGGCAATCATTTCATTCTGGTTTGGATCTAGAGCAATTGAAAAGGCACGTAGAAAATGAAAGAACAATTAGTCAAAGCAGCACGTATGCATGCTGAAGGAGAGCTCGAAAGAGCCAAAACAAACATCATGGTCTACATGAATCAGAGTGTTGGTATTGGAGAACATTCTGATATTGTAGAAGCTATTCAAGAAGAACTCGATAAGATGGCCGCGGCCGAAGATCGAATCGAAATGTTAGAAAAACATTTCACTTAATTTCAAAAAATATATCATAAAACTATACAAAACGCGGTTTACAAAAACTGCGTTTTGATATATAATACTATCACCAAAATAAAAAACAAGCTATATGAGGTAGTAAGATGGCAACAGCGAATGTTGACACTAGGAAATTTTTGTCCGAAACGAAATTTTACGAAGGTTATTCCCGATACATTGAAGATCAAGGCCGTTACGAAAGCTGGAATGAAGCAGTTGATCGTGTTATTGGGATGCATGAAAACACATACAATGAAAAGAATAATGAATTAGCTCCTTATATGGAAGAAGCTCGTCAGGCATATAAAGAACAACGTGTTCTTGGTGCACAGCGTGCTTTACAATTCGGTGGTGAACAACTGATGAAGCATCAGATGCGTATGTATAACTGTACGTCATCTTATGTGGATCGTCCAGATTTTTTTGGTGAAGTGTTTTACATTCTATTGTGTGGTGCTGGTGCAGGGTTTTCTGTACAAAAACACCATGTTGAAAAACTTCCTCACATCCAGCCAAGATCAAAGCAAGCTAAAGGATTTGTTGTAGAAGACTCAATTGAAGGTTGGGCCTCTGCACTTGACGTTCTTATGGCATCGTACTTTGTCGATGGCGGAAAATATCCAGAATATGCAGGTCGGAGAGTTTTCTTCGACCTTTCTCAAATCAGGCCGAAAGGTGCTAAAATCTCTGGTGGATTCAAGGCGCCCGGGCCAGAAGGCTTACGTCGTTCACTCGACAAAATCGAACACCTACTTCAAGGTATTGTACTCGATTCGAAAGAATCAATTCCACTTAAACCAATTAATGTTTATGACATTACTATGCATGCAGCAGATGCTGTATTGTCTGGCGGTGTCCGCCGTTCAGCGACTATTTGTCTTTTCTCACCAGATGATGAGGAAATGATGAATGCCAAGACTGGCAATTGGTTTATGGAAAATCCACAAAGAGCTCGCTCAAACAACTCTGCTGTTATTGTAAGAGACAAAACAACAGCAGATCAGTTTGGCAAGATTATGGAATCTGTTAAACAGTTTGGCGAGCCTGGTTTCGTCTTCGTTGAATCAACTGAGCATACAACTAATCCATGTGTTGAGATTGGTATGTATCCACAGATTGATGGCCAGTCGGGTTGGCAAGGTTGCAACCTGACTGAAATCAATGGAGGTAAGTGCAATACCGCGGAAGACTTCTATCAGGCCTGTAGAGCAGCGTCTATCCTCGGTACACTCCAGGCAGGGTATACTGACTTCAAATTTCTCTCAGATACTTCCAAGAAGATCTTTGATAGAGAAGCCCTGCTTGGAGTTTCTATTACTGGCTGGATGAACAATCCTAGCATTCTGTTTAATGATAAGATCCTTGAGAAGGGAGCAAAGATTGTTAAAGAAGTTAATAAAGAAGTGGCAACTATCCTGGGCATCAATCCAGCTGCTCGCACTACTTGTGTTAAGCCTAGTGGTAATGCATCAGTTCTTCTACAAACCGCATCTGGCATTCATGCTGAGCACTCAGGAATGTACATTCGTAACGTGCAGATGAATAAAGAATCTGAAATTACTCAAGCGATTATGAAATCTAATCCTTGGATGGTTGAAGAATCTGTATGGTCTGCTAATGGTACTGATGTCGTTGTGTCGTTTCCAATCATTCCTAACAAAGATTCAATTATTAAAGATGATATTATTGGAGTTAAACACCTTGAACTTGTTGCAAAAGCTCAAAAGCATTGGGTGAATGCCGGTACAAATGAAGACCTGTGTGCAGACAAAGGAATAAGACATAATGTTTCCAATACTATTCTGGTCGATGATTGGGATGAAGTTGAAAAATACGTATTTGAAAACAGACATTCATTTGCTGGTATCTCGTTCTTGTCAATGATGGGAGACAAAGACTTTAACCAGGCACCGAACACAGCAGTCATTACCGCAGAAGAAATGGTAAAGAAATATAGTACTGCCGCGGTGTTTGCATCGGGTATGGTAGTTGATGGCCTTAAGACTTTTGATAACTTGTGGAATGCGTGTTCAACAGCACAAGGATATGGAGAAGATTTAACTCTTGACGATTCCTCTACTGCAATGAAAAAAGATTGGGTTCGTCGTTTCCACAACTTTGCTGATAACTATTTGAATGGTGATATGAAGAAAGCAGAATATTGTTTAAAGGATGCTTATCTTCTTCATAAATGGAAAAAAATTCAAGCTAACTTGCAACAAGTCGATTGGGCTGAGGATATTACTGAAAAGAAATATACCGACGTTGATACGCTTGGTGCCGCAGCCTGTGCTGGTGGTGCTTGTGAAATCGATTTCTAGTCCATGTGTAAAAATCTGCACATTGACAGATAACTACTGTGTAGGTTGCGGCAGGTCAAGCGAAGAGATTCGTGAATGGCTTGCCGCGACTGATAAAAGAAAACAAGAAATCCTCGAAAGGATCAAGGATGATTGAATACGTCATGGAGTGCAATGAGTGTGGTAATACAACTGCAGTCTTTAGTTACGAACCACCAGAATTTTGTCCAATCTGTGGAAGACGAGCCGAAGCAGAAGAAAAGCTTGAACAATATGATTGGGAAGATGATGAATAAATATCTTCATGTGGTATTACAATAATGAACCCTTTGACACAACACCCGAAGAATTCCAGGGCTTTGTCTATCTTATCACCGAGATCGACACCAACAAAAAGTATATTGGAAAGAAGAACTTCTGGAAACCAAAGACATTGCCGATCACGAAGAAGCGTAAGAGAAGAGTACGTACGCGTGTCGAGAGCGACTGGAGAGAATACGCGGGCTCGAGCGAGAAAGTTATTACCCTTATTGAATCTCGAGGCTTAGACAAATTTAAAAAAGAAATCCTATATCTTTGTAAAACAAAAGGTGAGATGTCGTACTATGAAGCTAAGCTACAGTTTCAGTACGACGTTTTACTTTCAGACGAATACTTCAATGAATTTATTGGATGCAAAATACATTCCCGTCATATAAAAAAGTAGTTTACATTCCGGTGTTTCTGTTGTATAATAATACTACAATTGCAAAGGATTTACATTATGATTCTAGTTGACTTCAGTGGCATCTGTCTTGCTACTATTCTTATCAACAAACAAAATGACGAACGTATGATTCGCCATATGACTCTCAACTCTCTTCGTATGTACAACAAGAAGTTCAAAGACAATTATGGTCAAATGGTTTTGGCTTGTGACGGTGCTAACAACTGGCGCCGTGGTTACTTTCCTCAATACAAAGCCAATCGTCGTAAAGGCCGTGACGAGTCTACCTTTGATTGGAACGAAGCATTTCGTATCATGCATAAAATCAAAGACGAGCTTCGTGAAAACTTTCCTTACAAAGTAATTCACCTTGAAGGTTGTGAGGCTGACGACGTAATCGGTACTTTGGTCGAACGTACTCAAGACTTTGGTAACTTCGAACCGGTTATGATTGTATCGTCTGACGGTGACTTCAAACAATTGCAAAAGTTTGACAACGTTTCTCAGTTCTCTCCTATGACTAAGAAGTATGTCGAAGAAACTCATCCACGTCAGAATCTCAAGCTCAAGATTCTTCAAGGCGATACCGGAGACGGTGTTCCTAACGTACTGTCAGATGATGATACACTGGTAGAAGGTCGTAGGCAAACACCGCTGTCAAAGAAAAAGAAAGAAGCCATTCTTCAAGATCTATCTGAAGGCGAACTTCTGTATGCAGCATCTTGGTATCGTAACTATTGTCGCAATGAAACTCTCATTGATTTGACAAAAACGCCACAAGATCTTAAGAATTCCATTATAAATAATTTTGAAGAACAAGATCCTTGGCACAACAAGGGAAAGGTTTTTCCTTACCTTGTTGCTAACAGGATGAATCGCTTGATTGAAAGTGCACAGGAGTTTATTTAATGAAGCAGTATGTTTATGAAGTTCTTGAAGAAGCTGCCAAGAAAAGACACAAAGCGCAGAAGGTAAAAGTCTTGCAAGACAACGAGAGTTGGGCATTGAAAGATATTCTTAGAGGATCTATGGATTCCACAGTACAATGGAATCTGCCTGGCGGCAACCCGCCTTACACACCCGCCGAAGCTCAATCTCATCCTTCTAATCTCCTTAGAGAAAACAAACAGTTTGCATACTTCGTAAAAGGAGGCAAAGGTGATAAGCTTCCTGCGTTTAAACGCGAAAATATTTTTATCGGTTTGATCGAAGGCGTGCATCCAAGAGATGCAGAGCTCGTTATTGCTATGATTAATAAAGAGAAACCCGTTGGTCTCTCTAGACCAATCGTAGAGGAGGCATTTCCTGGATTACTGAGAGACTAGGGTTTTAAACATTAACCCTGGAGAAAAGTACACATGGTATTAGCTCAGCTTGAAAGACTTAAAAAAGACGCAACTGAATTAGAAATCTATGCAAAGAAACTTGAGAAAAAGGGAAACCTTGATAGAATGAGAAAGATACTTCGAAAACAAGATTTCGTGAAACGTCGAATCGCTGAGGTTAGATATTCAACTTAAAGTAAAATATAGGAGTGTACATGTCCCTGTCAATTTGGTATAATTACTATATCGATATTGACAGGGATATTTCATTATGAATTTATTTATTCTAGACAAAGATCCAGTTGTCGCTGCTCAACTGCAGTGTGACAAGCACGTACCTAAAATGGTTGTGGAATCTGCACAAATGATGTCCACGGCTCATCGTATTCTCGATGGCGAACCAACTCGCCGACCATCAAAGTCTGGTAAGACGATGGTCAAGTATTGGGTACATCCTAATCACAATTGGGAAAACATTCTCCACAAAGCTGTCCACACCGGTCATCCATGTACGAAATGGACAATGGTAAGTAGTGACAATTACTTCTGGCACTACAAGCATTTCACAGCTCTTTGTGACGAGTATACATATCGATATGGTAAGATACACAAATGCGATAAAGACTTGCGCGATATCCTTTGTCACTTGCCAGAAAATATTCCACGTGGAGATCAAACACCATTTGAACTTGCTATGAAGTCTAATCCAGAATGTATTGCACTTGGCGATCCAGTCAAAGCTTACCAAGCATTCTATCAAACAAAGCAACATCGTTTCAATATGGTCTGGTCAAAGCGTTCAGTGCCGGAGTGGTTTAAGTATGCCGACGTATACGCTTAAAAATATTAAAGACAACATTGAGTTCGATGTTAATTGTTCTTATGATGATTTGCAAGTAATGCTTGACGAACAACCTGACGTCGTACGAGTATTGACAGCACCAAAGATTGTAACTGGTGTAGGTGGTTTGCATAGTAAAGTACCAGACGGCTTTAGGGATAAGCTGAAGCAAATTAAAAAAGGTTCTGGTAAAAACAACACGATTAAAGTAGTATGAAGACATCAGCTGTTAAACAAGATGAATTATATGAGTATGAACCTCTAACTGATAATCAAAAGATTGCATTTGATTCTTGGGATGATGGTGATAACTTAGCACTAGTTGGAACTGCGGGTACTGGCAAAACATTTTTAGCTATGTATCTTGCGATGGAAACTGTGACAGATAAACAAACGCCACAGGAAAAGATTACAATCTTTCGTTCAGTTGTTCCTACTCGTGAAATGGGATTCTTACCCGGCACTGTCGAAGAAAAGAAAGAAGTATTTGAAACACCATACAAGGCGATTGTAGAGGAAGTACTTGGTGGCGACCAACCTTACAAAAGAATGGTGAGGTGTAATCAACTTGAGTTTCTTACTACGTCTTTCATTCGTGGAATTACTATAGATAATTCTGTAGTGATTGTAGATGAGATGCAGAATCTAAATTTCCATGAACTCGATTCTGTTATGACTCGTATTGGAAATAATTGCAGAGTTATTTTTGCAGGTGATTATCTACAATCAGATTTTAAAGAAGGCGGTGAAAGAGACGGCGTTGTAAAATTCATGAGAATTGTAGATCAACTAAAAGATTTTACTACAGTTCAATTTGGATGGGATGACATTGTTAGATCTGACTTCCTTCGTGATTACATTATGACAAAAGAAATGTTAGGAATGAGATAGTGGAGTTTATACATGAAACAATTGATCTCGGCTATGAAGACTTGGTGGCCACAACTACTTCTAAAGGCAGAACTTATAATGTTCCTGATGGGGGTAGCTATCCTAGTATTACTACTGTTCTTTCACTTCTAAATGAAGAAGCGATTGCTGCATGGCGTAAACGCGTAGGAGAAGAAGAAGCAAACCGAATTGGCCATCGTGCCTCCAGTCGTGGAACAATGGTCCACTCTATCATAGAGAAGTATTTATTAAATGAAAGCACTACTGACTTTTTACCGCATATACGGCAAAGCTTGGAAAACGTTCGGCCTATCCTTGATAAATCTATCGGGAAAATCTTTGGTCTCGAGACTCCTCTTTACAGTCGTCATCTTGGGCTGGCTGGTCGTGTTGATTGTGTAGCAGAGTTTGATGGGGTACCTTCCATCGTAGATTTTAAAACATCTCGTTGGCCAAAGACAAAAGAGAAGATTCCAAATTACTTTGCACAAATGACTGGCTATGCTATTATGTTTGAAGAAAGAACTGGCATGCCAATCACCAATACAGTTATTGTAATGGATGTAGATAACCATGAGCCTCTGGTATTCAAAGAACACAGAGATAATTATGTAGATCTATTACTTGCCACGAAAGAAGAATATGATAGGCGGCAACTCTTCCACTGAGTTCAAAGATAAAGCTCGTGTGTTCTGGATGGTCAAAGGCTATCTTCCAGATGACCGGACTATTGAATCTGCTTATCCTGGTTACGTAAAAAGATTGTGGTGGAATGAAGAGGCTTACCTTCGAGCTGATGGGTTCGAAGAAGCATGGCAAAAAAGAATGCTAAATCTTTTTTGGCGTGAAAATATTTAAATAAAATGCATTTTAGGGGTTTACTTTTTCGAGAATCGTGGTATAATAGATACATGATTAGAAAAGAGGAGAGCCTAATGAAATCTGAAAATGCAAGATATCCTTATAAGTATGGTGAGCTTAAGATCGTAGCTCAGCAACTTGCTCAACAAGTCAAGGAAGATCATATGCGTCGTGTCAAAGATTATGGTAGCACACCATACTTTGATGTCATGACATATGACAAGGCAAAGCGCCTACTGGCACTTATCGAAGATCAGGAGAATCGCGTATGATTAAGGTTTTTCAAATTGTGGATCAAACTCCACTTCATCCCGCAGTCACGTTTACTTATGGCATGCAAGTTTCTTCTGCATTTAAGCCAGAAGATCACATGGAAAAGTATGAGCATGTGGCTACACTCGATGTTCAAACTCTCAATGAAGCATACGAAGTAGGCAACATTGGTCCTGAAGAAAAGATCAGCCGCTTTGCTTCAATGCATTCTCTTTCCATTGGTGATATCCTTGAATGGAATGACGAACGCTACATCATTTCTCGTTTTGGTTTCGATAAACTGGAGGCAGCATAATGGCTATGTGGATGGACAGAACAATGAGCGATCTGGAAACGGTAATGCTCGAATTGGAAACTCTTATACCAGCACAAGGCAAGTGTGAGTTTTCTCAGTCAAAGAACAAAGCACTCGATCGTTTCCGTCGTGCTACTAATCTGGTTCATGATCTTTTCAATAATGGTCTTGGCAATCGTAGGCACAACTGGTTCAGTACCTTCAAGTTTGGACCACCTATTCAAACTCATGCACAAGTCTATCGCTACAATATCAGGCAAGACAAGCACTACTGGATGAGGATTGAAGATCGCATTCATCCTAGGTATCGTGAGATCGTTATGGATGCTGTGCTTGAACAGTTTGGTAAAGATGTCTGGCTTAAAGTCATGCACAATAAGTCTTCATCAATTATTAGAGAAGCAATTGAAAAAGAAAGGATTGCTGCATGACAATATATGTCGACATGGATGGTGTGATTGCTGATTTCTTTGGTGGTCTGGAAAAATTCACCGGTGTATCGCACTGGAAAGATATCCACAACAAAGAAGTCACAATCTGTTCCTTGAAAGATACTGACTTTTTTTATCAGCTAAGTGAGTTCCCTACTTCTAAACGTTTGATTAGTTTCGTCAACATCGTGTCAAAAGGTGATTGGGGCATTTGTTCTTCTCCACTTCGTGGTGATAGAGACAACTCTGCTTATTGGAAACGCCGGTGGCTTGAAGAACATAACATGATGCCATCGATCGATCGACTTATCTTTACTAGCAATAAACCTAAGTATGCATGGAGCATGCTTGATGGAAAGCCGAATATTCTCATCGATGATAAACCTGAAAATATTAAGCGATGGAATGATGCTGGTGGTATCGGTATTCGCTACCAAGCAAATGAAGATGATCTAAAAGAATACCTGTTTGTAGAGTTGGAGAAAGCCATTGCTAAAAATAACTGATATCTTAAATTTAAGGACTGAGTTTGAAGAAGTAACGTCTGACTTTCGATTCCCTGACGAGATCAGTGGATCTAGTATATATACTCTAGAGTGGTTTGTAGAGAATGGACATCGCTCCAATTCTCTGCGTTCTGGTTATGATCGTGCAAAAGAAATCGCAACCATTATCGTAGAGGATTACAATGGAGCAAAAGAAACTGGAGCCAGGATCTGATTTTAATGAAGCCGACATCAATAAAGATGGTGTTGTCACTGACAAAGAATTACTTGCAATGGAAAAATTACATCAGATTGAAAGAGATGATAAGCTAGCTGAACGGCAGGATAGAAAACAAAAACAGCAGCGTTACATGGCTTGGACAGCCATTTGGTCAATGGTAGCTTTTACTGCTGTTATTCTCAGTCCAATTATTCCTGATTCTAAATTAGAATTGTTGGCTACATTACTTAGTACATTCTACATTGCTCAGGCAGGTATTGTTGGTGCCTTCATGGGATTTGCTACTATCTCAGACAAGAATTCATCAGCTCGAATGAAATAAATAAATTAAAGGTTTTGTTATGAAAAGACTGATATATCAAGTTTACACTGGCAATCGTTCTAAGCTATATGACACGTGTGTTGACTCTGTCGATGATTATTGTAAAAGACATAACATCGATCATATAGTTCAAAGAACTCCAAAATTAAAAATCAAACCCGACGTATTTATCACAAATCGTAGTAAAGAAAGCTACGAAAAATACGGCGGGTTTCTTCCTATCTATGAAAAAGAAAATGCATTCGATTTATTTGATCAGTATGATCAGATAGCAATCGTCGACGCAGACATTTGGATTAGAGATGGTGCACCAAATATTTTCGACGATCTAGATCCAAATGTTGATTTTGCTGGTGTGGTAGAAGCTGAAATGCCAATTCAGCCTTGGTACGTACAAAAGATTGCAAACTATTCTCGTATGCAATATGGCTCATTAAAGATTGACTGGAAATATACAGATCAGTATGGATTTCCTTTTATGAATATGGGTCTAATGGTAATGAACAAATCAATTCATAAATATCTTCGTGGTCAATCTGCTAAAGAGTTTCTCCAAAGGCAAGAATTTAAAATGTTTGTCGATGGTATGGGTGCATGGAAGTGGTCGACAGATCAGACTCTTCTGAACTACTGGATTCGTAATGAAAAGATGAATATTCAAAATCTAGACTGGAAGTGGAATGCTTTATACACTGCAGTTGATCAGAATAAAATAAAGGACGCGCATTTTGTACATTTTTTCTTAAAAGATAAATTGCCTAATAGAGGAGAAAATGTATCAGAGCTTATGAGTGCAATCAAATGAATATAATTTTACAACACTTTGATGGTGAACTACGAGAGCTTGATAAGTTATCAATGGCTAACATCAAAGACTATGCCGAAATGGTCGGAGCAGATTATAGACTAGTCAAAGGCAAGCCATTTCGTAAACACCTAACAGCTCCATGCCAAAAGGTTTACATGCTTGATGAAGAATGGGATGAGTACGATAATGTGCTTATGCTTGACATTGATATGTTTGCAGTTAAAGGAATGAAGACAAACGTTTTTGAAGAACCAGGTATTGGTCTGTACGCAGAAGTACAGCAAAGACTTCATAGAAATATTGCTTCAGCCTATCCTATGATTGCTAGCCTTGATGCTCCATATTGGGGTGGTGCTATTTACAAAATGGACAGGCCCACAAGAAAACAATTACGCAAAGAACTCGGTGGCAATGAAGGCTGGATGAATAATTACAATCGTCTTTATCATTTTGAAGATGAAGGTATTATGCATACTTTAGCTTACAAGTCAGGTTTTAAAACAATGGATCCATACATGGATAGAAAATGGTGCCAATGTAGTTTCTTACCTAATGCTAAACATGCAGGTTTTATCCACATTAGAACAAAGATTAAACCCGAAGGTCCAAAACGAGAGAAGATTGAAAACTATAGAGACTTAGTCGAAAAAGGTGTGCTGTGAGAAACTTAATTTATCAAGTATGGTGTGGTACTCTTTCGGAGGAAGCGAAGGCCAGCAGTAAGCTAATGAAACAATACGCAGATCGTATTGGAGCTGAATATCTTTTACACATGAATCCTAACATTGCTTCTAAACTTGTAGATGGCAATGGTCCTTACTGGGAGTGGCTGAACCCTGTAGTTGATGATTCTTTTTTAGAATACGACAATGTTTTGGTAGTTGACCTAGATGTTTTTCCTGTAGAAAATTTAAATGAAAATATTTTTGAACAAAACTTTGGAGATGTTGGTGCATGCACTGAACCATTTCAAGGAAAGCAAAGGGCGACAGTTACTGTAGGCGGGCATATCAATAAAGCAAATGATGAGAAATGGGCTGGTGTTATCAAAGAGAAATGGGGTGTTACACTACCACGTGATAATGATGGACACCTCAAAGTATACAATGCAGGAGTTGTTATATTTTCAAATGAAGGCATGCGAAAGGCCAGAAATTGGATGCCATTTCAAGAATATATAAATCTTATGAGAAGTAAAAACTTCCAAAGATTTTATACGGTCGATCAAAATTATTTTCATGCTATGGCATTCGTTAATGATATTGATTTTGTTGAAATGGATAACGGATGGAACTCACAAATTCATTACATTAGAGGTCCACTAGCAATTACCGGTAATATCAATGATGAAAGAAATGCTAGCACTAAATTTGTGCATGTGCAAATGACTGCTCATAGATGGAATGAAAAACATTTGTATGAAGTTACAAATCTTCCACAAAGCAAATGGACTTTCGATTATGAGAGTGTTTAAGTAAACAGGAGAATCAGATGGCTTATGATCCGTTTAGAGTAAAAGAAAGAGAAAGACAAGATGGTACACCAAATGGAAGATCAAAAGTATTAGAAAAATTAATTAAAGATAATAACTTGAAAACCGGAGCTGAACTGGGTGTAAGGTCTGGTGAAAATTATTACTATCTATTAGCACACTGCCCCGATCTTGAATTACTCGGAGTGGATCTTTTTCAAATACAACCAGAAGGTGCTGGTGATGGCCGAAGATGGAAAACCTTCGAAGAGCCAGAGCCTGATGGAGTATTCACATACGATTTTGAATCATATTATAATTTTATTCTTGAATTGCAAGAAGAATTTGGACCTCGAGCAAAGTTTATTCGTGATTGGACTACAGAAGCGGTTAAACAAGTACCAGATAACAGTTTAGATTTTATTTTTATTGATGCTGACCATGCTTATAAATCAGTAGTAAAAGATATTCAAGATTGGGCACCAAAAGTTAAAAAGGGTGGATATATTACTGGCCATGATTGGTACATGTCTTCAGTAAAAAATGCCGTTAGAGAAGTTCTGGGCTCTGTATCGATACACCCAGACAACGTATGGATGTATAGAAAATAAAATGCTTACTGCAAATTTAAAACACGTTGAATCTGTAGATGAATTTTACACTGAAATTCGTAGACAACAAGAAGAAGCTCATGGTGATAAATATTGTGCTATGCACGATGCTATTCGCAAATACCTGAAAGATTGTAAGTCATATAAAGAACTTGGTACTCATCAGGGTGGCACTGCTGCATGTGTCATGACTGCAGAACACAAACCGGAATACATTGAATTGGTTGATATCAACCATGTTAAGTATAGATGGAAGTTAAAGTCTTTAGCCGAACCATATTGTAAAGAGCATGGCATTGAGCTTGTTGTTAAAGATGCAGACTCTACAGCTTTAGGATCTTTAAGTGATCGTAGTATAGATATGCTTGTTATCGATTCATTGCATAAAAGATACCATATGGAAGCAGAGCTTACAATGCATGCTAAGTATATCAAAAAATATATCATTGCCCATGACACCACCATTTGTCAAGATAATCCACCAGATGCTTTGTACGCATGCTTACATGATTTTTGTAGAGAAGCACCGGGCTGGGAAATTGTTGAACGTGAACTCGCTAATGTTGGATACACAGTACTGAAAAGAAAATGCTAGCATTTGTAATTGCCATTCCTAATCATGAAGTATCTCAAGCTGCAGCTGATAAATGTATTCAGTCTGCAATTAATTATGAGAACAATTTTGATATTGAGAAGTTTACTGCTATCACGGCAGACAATGTTGAAGACAAACTCAGAGAATACAAAGTTAAGTGGAACTATCCATGGGAAGGCGAGGTGGTTGACTTCGCCACAGGCCTTACAAAGAAATCATATCCTACATCTAAGAGAGCCGCACGAGTTGCATGTGGTTTAAGCCACTACAGCCTATGGTCTGCGTGTGCACACGGTGCGACTCCCTATCTGGTGTTAGAACATGATGCTATTTTTACCGGTAAATTAAAGTATAATATTATCAATCAGAGTAAAAAATTAATCATTAGTATCAATAATCCAATGGGTGCAACCCGAAAATCAAGAGAATACGTTGAGTCTGTAAAAGAAGCAATTCCAGATGTGTATGGTGTTGTAACTGCACCATACATTGATGAGAGAAATGTGCCACAAGGACTGCCCGGAAACTCAGCATATATAATCAAACCAGAAGGTGCTAAGAAAATGCTTCAGCTGGTAGATGAGTATGGCCTTTGGCCTAATGATGCTTTGATGTGCAAACAGTTAATTCCTAATATTGGATGCACGCAGAAGTTCTATACAAGAGTACAAGGAGTGAGGTCGACGACCACATTTTAAAATGAAAGCATTTGTTATTACAATCATGGACAATCAACCTTCTGTACAAGTTGCCAGTAGGTGTATTAAGTCCGGTGAAAAGTTTGGATTAAAAATTAATAATTGGCATGCAACTACACCAAATGATATGCCAATTGAAAAGCTTATCAACGAAAAAGTTAACATCGCTGGCTTACATGAAACGTACTCTCGTATTGCCAATTGTGCTGCAGCTTTTCATTCTCATTTTTCTCTATGGAAGCACTCAATTGAAATCAACGAACCGGTGATGGTCTTTGAGCATGATGCGGTTGTGGTAAACAATATTCCAAACTTTATTGCATTCGATAAATGCATTTCTCTTGGCAAGCCATCGTACGGAAAATGGAATACACCATCCACGTTTGGTGTCAATCCACTAACATCAAAAGGTTACTTTCCTGGTGCTCATGGATATATCATGAAACCACAAGGCGCAAAGGAAATAATTGCTCAAGCAAAAGTATTCGCTCGTCCTACTGACGTATTCTTAAACACATCTTATTTCCCGTGGTTGCAAGAATATTACCCATGGCCAGTTGAAGCGCATGATAGCTTTACCACGATTCAAAACGAGTCGGGTTGTTATGCGAAACATAATTATGGAGAAACATATCGTGTCGAAGAAGTATGATCAGGCTTTTATTACGGGTTGTGATGAAGGACATGCATGGATGCTTCCATGGTTTGTCAAAAACTACAAGCGTTATAACTCTGCGCCACTAATCTTTTCTGACTTCGGTGTTTCTGAAAAAACTCTAGAGTATGTTAAGCAGGAGTTTCATTGCATCTTAGATATGACGAAAGTAAAAGAAGCTGGCTGGTTTAAAAAACCTCGTTCTATGCTATATGCTCCAGCAAAGAAAACAGTGTGGATCGATACCGATTGTGAAATCCTGGATAACATCGAAGATATTTTTAACAAGCTTGTTCCTAACAAATTAGCAATGGTAGAAGATAAGCCTTGGTCAAAACGTAGAGGTGAACTGTGGCACAACTCCGGAGTTGTAGGCTTTATAGATAAACCTATGATTCTACATCAATGGTGTCAACGAGTTCATGACGAACCTAATGTAGGAGATCAAGAAGTATTACATTCAATGCTCGATCCTATGTCCAAGCTGGTGCATATTGAAGATCTGCCGAATGAATACAACGTTTTAAGGATTCAGGTTCAGCTTGATGGTTACAAAGGGAAAAAGAAAATTATTCATTGGACCGGTCCAAAGGGAAAGAATCAAATTAGGAGCATGATTGATGGGTAAAAGAATTGTACAAATCTTAGGCAACGGTGATTCGTGTCATTTTTATAAAGCTGCTCCTCGTCCTGGATTGAAGTTGACATGCAATCTTCCACCATTCGCTATGGAAGATCCGGTGTATGCCACCACAATTGTAGATTTTAAAATGATGAATGCAATCGCAAAGCAAGAGATTGTAGTACCCGGTCAATGGGTTCTTGGAATGAGACCAAAAGTTTTCATGGACAAGTCGCCGGCTATTCATATCAGGCACGCTCATCAAATCAAGCAATTCTATACCACACTTCCAAAGTACTGTCCTAATTACACTGATCTAAGCTGTGGTCATTTTGCTGCGCATTATGCAGCCAGCACATTTAAGCCAGATGAAATTCATTTGTATGGATTTGATTCTATTTTTGATTTTAACTTGCGTAGTTCTTCTGACTTCTTTATGCATTCAGATCGAGAGAACATGAACAACTATCGTCTATCAAATAATTGGAGACCACTTTGGACTGGTATCTGGAACGAATTCAAGAACACTAAATTTGTGTTGCATTATTTCCACAAAGACGTCGCGCCAAAGCATGGTGATAATGTCGAGGTTGTAGTCTACAAAAAAGAAATGATGAAAAAATTATCATCAGATGGTGAATAATGGTTTACTTTCTCAAAAAACTGTAGTATAATAGATCTACAGTTAAAGAGGAGCTAAATTATGGAATATCGTTATCCCGTTCTTGCCAACGTTCTCAAATCAATCGCAGTTGATTGGTCCGAAGAGAATGTCACCTATCAACTTCAGCGTCTTACTTCCGACGAAATGCGGAAGCTGCGTGAGCTTTTCAACACAGCCGAAATGATTGAGGACAATCGCGGCAAGTTCAATCCTTTTGGCGACGATGACTATTGGAAGGACGCGGTATGAGCCATCCCTCTGAAATCGTCAATACGAAAGGTCACTGGGCTGTTGGAGTAAAATGGCCCGTGATCGGCAGTAAAGGTGATAAATATATTGTAGAAATGCTCGATTCCGGTTTTGATTGTAACTGTATCGCATTTCGTAAGTGTAAGCATATCAAGTCTGTAGAGGAAAAATTCAATGATCCTTGTGACGGGCGGTAGAGCTAAACAACGACAAAACGTTTACCGCGCAGCTGAGTTTGCGTGGAACTACTTGATGCCTCGAGTAAGAAATTGTTTTGTTGATATTACAATTAAGAAAATAAAAGATGCACAAGGTTATTGTCTTGAAGCAGATGATAGAACCTTTGAACTTGAAATTGATCGTCGACTAGAAGGCGATGATTTATTAACGTGTGTTTTTCATGAAATGGTGCATGTTAAACAAGGTGTTCGTAATGAATTAAAAGATGTGAACTATTTTGCAAAGAAGTGGAAAGGTGAAGAGTACATTAATATACTCTATGATGTTAACCATCCATGGGAAGTAGAAGCTTACGAATTACAAGAGGAAATTTTGAAAGAATGGAAAAGAAGGTAAGACACCAGACAGATAAAGAAGCTGAGTACTATCGTAGTATGGTTGTCGCGCAAGGTGATGAAATTCAAATTTTACGTAACAACGTGAAAGAATTGCAAGGACAACTCCAAGGTGCATATCGTCGTATTGGCGAACTAAGAGAAGCTTTGGATATTGAGGTTGGTCAGAACAATGAAAGAGTATAAGATCTATACAAAATCCGGATACTGCGGTTACTGCGATGCAGCTAAAATCTTGATGAGAGAAAAAAATATTCGATTTAAGGAAGTCAAGCTGGTCACTATAGAACAAAAGCAATCTTTCAGGGATGAAGGATTTAGTACTGTGCCACAGATTTACGATGATGAAGGTAACCATATTGGTGGTTACGATGATTTGAGAAAAAAATTAAAATAAATGCATTTTAGGGGTGTACTTTCTCGGAAAAACGGTGTATAATATATCTAACAATTGATGAAGAGGAGCAAACATCATGACTTACATTATGCAACAAGACCTTCGCGATTACATTAACGCTCAGCGCGCTGAGGCGGAAGCCTATTCTCAGCAGCCTGGCTGTTGGATGGGCAAAATGGTCGATGCAGACGATATCGAGTATTGGTCGGAGCGTGTTCCGTCTGGTACTCTTCAAGAGCTCAAGCGCACTGAGCTTATCGAGGATGCATACTACATCACTGCTGATCATGTCAGCAAGTCGTATGCACGTTCTCTTCAGTTCCATCGTTGGACAGATGACAAGATCCTCCGCCACATCGAGAAAATCTCGAAGCAGGCCGAGCGTGAGCGTCAGATCGATCACCTTGAAAAGGTAGCCGAAGAAGCTCGCCTTGACAACCTTGCTGCAGACATGGGTGTCTGTCGCGAAACACTCGATCGCTGGATCGAGGAAGATTATCCTAGCGAGGTCTTCCAGCCTCGCTCTCATCAACCAGATTATGCGGTGTACTAAGATGCTGAAGTTCATGTATGATACACATACTCTCGAGTATGGTCCGGATGTTAGGGTTGCTTATTACAAGTTTGAAGGCGCAGACTATCGTGACGATGTACGTCTTCTCGAAAAAACATACAGGGAAGATTATAAAGTCAAAGTTGATCGTATTCTTTCCTGTTATAACAGTGGCATCGATCCAATTACTGATGTCCGTCATGGTCCAGCCGAGTACGGGTTTGAAGTAATTTACGAAGGGTTTGCACCAGTAAAACGTGAGGACATTGATGCCTCTGTCTGAGATACAAGAAGCGCTGCCTATGCTGCTTCAGCTCCTCTTTTTAGTAGCATGTGGCGCGCTTCTTGTAGGAATATTCGTGGCTATCATTAACTTTATTGTTAAGAACGCTATCGCAATTGTTCTTATTATGTTTTTGTTTTTTGCATGGCAAAGTGGAGTTTTACTTGAATGGTTCCGTAGCTCAACTGGATAGAGCAGCAGACTTCTAATCTGCAGGTTGAGGGTTCGAGTCCTTCCGGAATCGCCAAATGCGAGCGTGGTGGAATAGGTAGACACACAAGACTTAAAATCTTGAGGCTTTAAGCCGTGGGGGTTCGAGTCCCCCCGCTCGTACCAAAGGAGGAAACAATGGGCAGAGCTCAGCGTATACATAAAAGTACTTCTGCAAGAAAAAAAAGAAGAGCTACAAAGGACATTGTAATCACAAGAACTTTGAATTTGTTTTCTAAGTTACGACGAAAAAGGCGCAACCGGACTGCCTAGCAATTACGCTGAAATCCGGAGCACAATGACTACATGCATCCAGTCTATATAAGCTGGCTCTGCTTTATTAAGGTGGCAGGCAGGATTACATAAGAAGCCTGCCACCATTTATGCGGGTATAGTATAATGGCAATTACTGCAGCCTTCCAAGCTGAGGATCGGGGTTCGACTCCCCGTACCCGCTCCACAAGGATATAAATATGACTATGGATGATCTTTTACCAATCGACTACATTATGGTAATCATGTTCGCATGGATTATTTCGCAATCAATTATTGTAGCGGATCTCTTCTGGCTTGGCATTGGTATCTGGTGTTTCCAAATATATGCTAGGAAAAGAGGAGGATGGCAAGATGAGTGATGATATTTTTGACTTTGGGTTCACTGCAGTTAACGAAGATGAATTAAAAGTCGCACAGGATGCCGCTCGTCAAGTTGATGAGTATAGTACCACCATCAACGATACACAGCAAAAGCTTGACAAGCTTTACAATGCTATTACTCCCCTTTTAAACAATCTCAAACAGAATCCTGAAAAAGAATACATCCTTTGGCCAGATCGATTAGCCAAAGTTGAAGCATTCGAAACTCACCTTCAAAAAATATATTCAGCTTAATGCATTTTTATGGTTTACTTTCTCGTCAAACTGTGGTAGAATAGATATAACAATTGAGGAGTAACTATGAAATACGCAATCACTAAAGACATGTCCAAGGCTCAGCGCCTTGCGGTTATCAAACACTTCGCCGAAAAGCACAACAAAAAAGCTATTGTTCGTGACTACACCGAAAAGTATGCCGATCATACTCTCAAAAGTGTCCGCGATGATATTAACATCAATGCTTATACCGATGGTGCTAAATATCTCGATGAGCATTATGGCGATCGTGTTCGTGAAACCAATGAGTATGAAAGTGAGTGGAACTAATGACTATGCATCTAGTTCGTGGTATGACTACCACCTCTACCCGTAAACGCAAGCAAAATCGTAAGCCAGGCCAAGCTCAGGCTCAGGCTGCTCACGATGCATGGCTTCGTAAAATGGGTGTCCACCCTTCACAGCTTAAGACAAAGGAGAAGTCTAGTGGCGCGAGTGTTCCGAACTATTCAAAGACGAGTACAGGTATCAAGACGTCAGACGTCATTGTTCCCATCGCTGGAAAGCGTAAAGCAAACGAGTATTCCGGAGATTACATTGTTGGACTCGCCACAATGCACAAGTCTAACATCGTCCCTGTGGGTAAAGGCAATTCAGCCGAAGACTACGCTAAAATGAGGCGTTAGTAAAATTAGTCCTTTACTTTTCTGTGAAACTGTGGTAGAATATATACATGATGGAAAAAGTACTACTCACTGGCAAATCACGTCACGGCAAAAATCGTATCAATCAGCACGGCAAGCTTTGGTTTGTCCAAGACATAGGTACGTTTAGAGGTTCGCCTGCAGCGCATTTGCGTAGTGAATTCAAGACCGAAGGACCTAAAGACAAAAAAGGCTTTGACAGCCGATGGGTTCTTCTCCAGAATGATCCTAACTTTGTTATCGAGGAGCAACGATAATGGCACTACAAAAACGTAAAAAGAAAACTGTCCGTGCACGCCGGCGTACTGGCGCAGACGGTGCACCGGTTGAAAAAGGTTTCGACTCTGTAATGTACTACTTCCAAAACGAAGTAGATCGTAAAGAGACGATCAACCTTGTCAAGTCTTTCGTCAAGTCTCAGTTTAACAAGACAGACGCTAAGAATATTCTTGCAAATCCAGACTATTGCTTTGGTCATTCATACATGGGTTCTACTTCTTACTGGTATATCAATGCCAATGAAGTAACTGAAAGATCTGAGTACTGGAGGAATGGTGTTATTAATCGTCTGAAAGAATTGGTCGATCGAGGTAAATCAATTCTCAAAGAAAAAGCATCTCAAAAGAAAGTTGAGAAAAACGTTATCTCTCTTTCTCCGATGCAACGTCTACAAAATAAGATCAGCAATACAATCATGCAAGATTTGCTGGATCTAGAAGACCAATGGATTGAAGGTGAAAAGACTACGATTGATGTGTATGGTCTTTTCAAGAAACATGGATTGCCTGGTTCCGCAACGGGCCAGGTAAGGAACGTCGTTGAAGGATGGCTGCTAGACTATGAAGATGCCCTCTTTGCCAGGTGTGACCAGGCTGTTGAAGGGTACTCGCATTTGAAAAAGCCAGAACTAAAGCGACGTGTAAAGGCCTGTCAGGAAATGCTCCTCGATCTTGACAGGGTAAAGTCTGCAGCCAAGGCGACGCGTAAGACAAGGGTCAAGCAGCCCTTGGCTGCAGACAAACAAGTAAAGAATGTCAAGTACAAGACAGAGGATCCGAGCTTTAAGCTTGTCTCTATCAATCCAACACAAATTGTTGGTAAGGTAAGATTGTACACATTCAATACTAAGACTCGAGTGTTAGCCGAATATCTAACACAGGCTGTAAAGGGATTTGAAATCTCTGGTACGTCAATCAAAAACTTTGACAAAGCCAACAGTCGTCAAGTCAAACTAAGGAAACCACAAGAGTTTCTGCCGGAGATATTTGATCGTACGCCGAAACAAATATCGAAAGCGTGGTCTGACTTGACTACTAAGTCTTCAGTACCAAATGGTCGTATCAATTCTGATACAATTCTACTAAGGGTCTTGGATAAATGATTGAAGATCAATTTTTAACTAAGTCTAAATTTACTAAGCTTGTTGAAAAGACGGTGCATGAATTGAAGGTACCCTATATGGAAGCGATATTGCATCTTTGTGATAAGAACAATATTGAACCGGAGGATGTCAAGAAGTTCATTTCACCGATCATTAAGACAAAGCTTGAAGCTGAGGCAATGCAGCTAAATTTTTTGCCAAAACAGAATGCACTTGACTCTGCTTTATTCGAATAGTGTGATATATACTAATACATACTATGTACATTACAGCAAATATAGTGTATAATATTACAGTTAACAATTCAGTAACAAGGACAATACGATGTCATTCGAAAATCTAAAGCGTAATCGCGATCAAATCTCAAAACTCGTTCAAGCAGCCGAAGCTACCGGTGGTGGCGGAGAAAAGAAATCTTATGTTGACGAGCGAGTGTGGAAACCAACAGTAGACAAAGCGGGTAACGGGTATGCAGTACTCCGATTCCTCCCTGGAGCAGAGGGGCAAGAACTCCCATGGGCTCGATACTGGGACCACGGATTCAAAGGTCCTACCGGCCTTTGGTATATCGAAAACAGTCTTACTTCTATTGGTCAGAATGACCCAGTTGGCGAACTCAACTCCCGGCTGTGGAATTCTGGGATTGAAGCGGACAAAGAAAGAGCGCGCTCACAAAAACGTAGACTCCACTACGTAGCAAATATCCTTGTTCTGCAGGATCCTAGTGCTTCTCAGAATGAAGGTAAGGTGTTCCTCTATAAGTTTGGTAAGAAGATCTTTGATAAGATCATGGATTCTATGCAGCCGGACTTTGCCGATGAAACACCGGTTAACCCTTTCGATTTTTGGGAGGGTGCAGACTTTAAATTGAAAATCCGTCAGGTTGAAGGATACCGTAATTATGATAAGTCAGAGTTTGCAGCAGCATCTGCTCTCTATGATGCAGACGAATCCAGATTGGAAAGTGTCTATAACCAACTACATGATCTCAGTGAGTTCACCGACCCGAAGAACTACAAAACCTACGACGAGCTCAAAACAAAACTGATGCGAGTCCTTGGTGAAGATGCTTCGATTGGTGCGCCTACGATGGCTCAAACAGTTCAAATGAATGAACCAGCTCCGGCACCACAGGCTCCGGCTGCTGAGCCAGTCACTGCCGAAACGATGGCAACTGACGATGATGATACTATGTCTTACTTCGCACGTCTTGCGAACGAAGATTAAGGTCAACCAACCAATTAGGCCTTATCGCTGAATAAGATTCGGATAAAAGTTGGTGTACAATAAGAGACGGATAGGGGGACTTCGGTCCCCTTATCTTATTAATATGCAGGAGTGAGACCCAGCGAAGGATTCATGTTAAACTTGGCGTGTTGGTCTTCTACATTTAGGCCACTTGAAAACGAAAAGCTATTGTCATTCAAGACCATATTAGTATCACCGATTTGCCCGGTAACTAATGGCGGAGGTGCTAATGGTATTGAACCAGTGTTTGATGCAGGTGGTATCTTTGTCGTTGGCTTTGGTGCTGTAACAATAGGTCCTCTAGAACGAGGTATCATATCTGCAGTAATATTATCTATGCTATTCAGAAGTTCAGGTGTCAGCTTCCCAGGGTCGACTACGGTGTAGATTTCATCTTTAATATTGTCCGGAGTAATATCTCTACCGCGGCTCGACAAAGATGCGCTTGCTGCATTAATAATAGAAGACAAGTTTTGTCCGGATTCAATCGCTGTCCGTAAATCCATTGTCGCTTTCATATTATCATTGCCGGTATCATATTGTCTTTGTTTTAAACTCTTATTGTATTTTTCTAGTAAAGCTTCCAACCGGTTGTCGCCTTCATACTGTGGAAGTTGGAGCGCTCTTCTAAGCTCTTGACTACCCATTGCAATTGCAGCAAAGTCTTCTTCAGTAGCTGTACCTTCTTTAACTTTTTTATCTGCAAGTTCTGCTGCTCCAATCGCGGTTTCCATAACTTCATTATTTCTGGTTCTGAACCAATCCGCTAATGCGCCTAGTCCTGCAGAGGCCATAGCGAATAATCCTCCAGCCAATGCACCATACGGACCGGCTAACATCAATCCGATAGCGGCTGCGCTAAATGTATTTGCAACAAAATTACCAGCTTCTTCATCTGCAATATTTTCAACATAAGCACCTAAGGTAGCACCTAATCCAATCAATAAAGCTGGACCAACAAATCTTCCGAAGCCTGTGAAGAAGTATGATCTAACTGATTTCTTAGGTGTAAATCTACCTTTAGCATCTCTTCCAACTTTAGCACCTGGAAAGGCTAGTGCAGTTCCTCCAAACATCTTAGTCACAGCACCGTATAAAAGGCCAGGACCTACATACGCTCCTAATACTGATCCAATAGTAATTAATTGATCAGGAGTGATCGGAGTTTCTAGGCCAAAAAGTTTAATCTTGTCATCTAATGACATACCTTCTGGTAAAACTTGTGTAATTGCTTCTGCTAAGATAGAGCCTAAGAAGCCGGCAATGAATCCTTTCTTGCCGAAGAATGTTCCTAAGAACAAGCCAGTTTTCAATCCATCAACTGCTAATTCTGCTAGAGCGTTGATTGTTGCTGGACTTACTTCAGCGTTTGGAAATGCGTCTACAAACTGTGTAATAAGACTAGTAAATATGTCTTCGCCAAATGTTTCGAGTAACAAAATAGCAGGACCGAATATTAATCCTCTACCAATTATTTTTCCGATTCTCGTGGTTAATGCTTTGATAGTAGCACCACCAAATATTCCAGCTATAGCTGCTTGTAACATAGAACGGATGCCACCACCTATGCCTGAAAATAAATTTAATCCAGTCGCTTCTCTAATTCCCATTCCTAAGCCGGCTTTAAAACCTGCCGGCTCTATCGCTGCTTCATCTCTACGTTTTCTAGATTTTTCTTCTAGTCTATCTTCTAAAGCTTTTTTGCGTTCGGACTCAGCACGGCGCATGGCATTTGATCGAGCTCTTGCTTCTTGATCAAGTCGAGTTCTTACATCAACAAGAGTGTCATTTTGTTTCTGTAATTCTTCTACAACAGCTTGTAATGTTGCCATCTTATCCTCGTGCTTGTCTATCTCTTTCTTCTTGTTGTTCTTTTAAGTCTTCAACCAACAAGGTGATAAAGATTTCCCTTTCCCATGGTAGCATATCATTAATATCACTGAGCGAATGATGAAAGTTTTGCATCAACTGATAATTAGTCTTATAATAATTCACTAAGCTGTCATGAGAAAGGGTGACTGAAAAAAATCTGCCAATCCTTCTAAGGTGCGGACATTTAGTGTTTCACATTCTTCGCATTTAAAGCTAACATCATGAGATAGTTTTGGTAGATTATTTGCAAACTGCATAATCTCTTCGAACTGATTAGTTGTTAGCTGATTTAAAAATGATTCTACTTCCTCTTTTGTTTCATCTAAGAATGAAATTCTTTCTTCATCTGTGTTCAAGCTACCTAAGCATGCTGTAAGCAATCCGTACAACTGGTTAACTTGACTTTTATCATTTAAATCTACCTCATTCAATAATTCTTGGTAGTTAGGATATTTAAGCATTAAAGTATATTTGTCATTTAACTTAATGCTAGGTAGTTTTTCTGGCAAATCAATTTCAATATCCTGTAGGTTGACAGTTACTTTATTCGAATGTTCACAGTTACTACACGGAATTCCAATATCTGATGATTCGCCTGCAGACTTTGTTCTTAATTGAATAAAAATATACTCTACATCGAACGTTGACAACTCTCGAATATCGATCGGATCCGTGATACAAGACTGAATTGTATTCATAATCGAATTTAGAATCTGCGCTTCATCACGAGATTCTAATGCAATCAATAGTACTTTTTGTTCTTTAACTAAAAACGGTCTGTATGAAACTTTCTTTTTGCTAGAGGGGATTACTAATTCATACTGTGGTATATCATTAAACTTAGGCAGAGCCATTGATGTTCACCTTCTTCCATACTTCATTTGCATTCACACGAATAAATTTCTTATTCGTTTCATTTGTGTTTGGATTAGGAATAGTCAGCATCACATTTTTGCCAGCCATCCAAGCACGTAATTTTGCATGTGCTTGTTTATCGCTTCCTACCCATTCTCTCCTCTGCTGCTTAGCAATTTTATTACCGAGCCTATTAGGATTCTGGTGTGTAACTCCCTTTGATACCTGTTTGGATCTCGTTCTTTTCTTTCCCATTTCACTTCCTATATTAAATCAATTGAACCAATCGGTGTGCTGACACTAGCATTAAGGAAATTCTGCGGACTAGTGTCTACTTCTGAATTGGTATATGATAGTGATACTGTGTATTGTAATAAACCATCTAGTTCGTTAGATAGTTCAATGGCGTTGAACGTTGTAGGAAATGCATCAATAAGCTTGCATGAATAAACAGTTCCACCGCCAATTCCAATGTTTGGTCTAAAAGGACCAAGTTGTTTACTAAAACCAACTAACGGCTTTCTTAGTTGGTGTATCTGCACCGGCCTTTGATATTCATTCTTATATCTAATATCAAATACATTCTCATCGATGACAGCTGTTCTCCAGTTGTCAAAATATTTTTTGACTCCGTAATCATTCATCAAGTAGAAAGTCATGCTTACTTCACTGACAGCATAACCATATGCCATCCTCTGAGTCTCCATGCCAATTCTTCTCTCACTGGTCAGTATTTGTTTGCCAGGTATAGTTGCATTAGAACATAGTATATTTAACTCTCTTCCATCCACACCAAAGTCAGCTGGCAATGTGACTAGAAAATTATTAGAGCGCGCAAATCCTAGCTTAACTGAAGCTAGTGCTTTTAAATCATCAATACTAGCCATTCATCTTTCCTCTTGAATCTTTATACACTTGACTTGCAGACGCCTTTCTAAAGTCCTGAGTCGGAAGGAATGTAGCAATTTCCCATTCAGGTTTATCGACTAATGCAAAGCGACTTCTTACATGCTTTGTCAAGTATCTATGAATAGTTGGTCTAATATATTTCATTGGCACTGAACCTTCACCAAGCAAAGCATCAAGTGCTTTTGCTCTAAGAACAGGAGGAAGATAGTGCAGGTTCATTCCATAAAAGCCACCTTCTGCAGGACCCATCATAATAACCAGAGGGAACGCATCGTAATAAGGGAGAGTATCTTTATATTTCGGATCATAGAAATACATGTACATATTACCATACGGTGTAGTCTTAGGACGATTACGTAAAGATATTTCGTCCTGCTGCATAATGTCAGTACGACTTACACGACCAAGATCTGTGGCCTTCTTCCGAAACCATTCAATTGATTGCTTGGTTCTCGGTGTAATGCCAGCTCGGAACGCTTCAATTTCTAATTGTTTAAATAAATTACTCATAAACCTATTTATATCAAATTTCGCAAACTAGTACATCACTTCCTTGACTTCCCTTAAACTTTGTACGTATACGCAATCCGTTACTCGTAATCAAATCTTCCATTTCACTCGTAGTAGCATCAAGGCAATCAACAGGTTCACAGACACTCAGCCTTTCATTGTACTCGATGTAAAGAGTTCCATTCTCTGCCAGCTGATCTCTCCACGTTTGAATTGTTTTTACAGGATCAATTGAATGATCAAATGAATTTGAATATACTAGATCTGCTTTACTTATCCATTCTTCTTTTTGAACTGCAAAGTCATGCTGTATAGTCATTTCAAATTGAGAAGCGGTATCGCTAATTTCTGTTCCAATGACATCTGCATTTCGAAAATGTTCCTTAAACATTTTTTGTTCGGCACCATTTCTTGTGCCATGACAAATGATAAAGTTAACTTTCTTTGCACCTCTGTCATCTGCAATCGATTTGATCGCATGCGGTCTTACAAACTTCCAGCCAATTTTCTGCTTGTTGGCTTTTGTTTGATTTTCTACATATTCATTGTAATCTTTGTATTCATAGATTTTCATTTTCTTCTCTTTTTGCGAAATGGTTTAAGAGGTTTTAGTTTACCCGGTACTTTCTTCAATGGCTTCTGCATTATGCCCATTGTTTGTAAAGTATTCTCCGTCCAGATTTGAAAGTGCCATCCACGATCTTTACAATAATCATTTGCTGCTTGCCACTTGTTCATATTCTTGATATATGTCAGCGATTCGTTAATGTACCTTTTCGATTTGTCTGGCCTCTTTGGCGGTTCTGTTTCTTTGGCGGGTTTGATCTCGACGAGGATTGTTTTGTTTTCAAAGACAATCTTGATATCGGGATAATAGCGGTGATAGCGTTTGTCAACTTCATAATAGTATGGTATTACTACCTCCTCTGAACACCATGACTTGACTTTCGGATTCATGTCGAGCCACTTAAATACATCACGCTCCCATAACGATCGAAAGATCACGTTGCTGTGGTCACCTGAGTATTTGCGAGTATTCTCTACAATGTATCTTCCAGAATATGCCATCGTTTGATATAAATAATGAAGAGTTTACTTAACTATCTATAGGTTTTTCATATGTTAGAAGATAGATTTCAGATTGACCCTAGCGGAAAGCCAACGCTAAGAGATCCTAGTCCAGTGCAAGAAGTGTTTTCCGGAGATCCTGGCGAAAATGCTGGCATAGACGGATCAGGTATTGGTGGAAGTGTAACTGCTAATCACCTATCATCTCAATCGCTCGGTGTCTCACAAACTCCACTTTTAAAATTTCCATTGGTCGACAATCCTGCATATTCAGGTAGAATGTCATTTAAAGTATATAGACTAAAACCTGCAAATGCAGATTTATCTGCTTTATTCGAATCTCCAGTTTTTGATAATGTAAAAGGATACGCGAAAAAAATTACTGAAGCGTTCACAACTGTTCCAGGAGAAGAAGGTGTAGCGCCAATAGAAGCTGATGAGCAGGCAGCATTAGATGCACAGGCTAATGCAGATGCCATTGCACTACAAGATAATAAGAAAGCACAGGCCGATGCCGTGAGGAATATTTTAACCGGTTTGAATGATGAACCAGTTGAAGATGCTCCACGTGTAGATTTATACTTTCCTCTTTCTGTACAAATAGATGACACAGTTGATATTGGTACTGGAAACTTGGGTGGCCTAGGTGTAGGAATATTGAAAGGTGCCGAAAATAATCAAAAATTAGGAACTGCAGTTGCTAATTCTGTCAGTGCAGGATTTCAGAACGTATTTGATTTTGCTTTAGGCGGGCTAAATAAAGAGACGGCTCAGTATGTCGCAAATAAAATGGGGAAGATGGGTCCTCAAGGTATTCAAACTGCGGTGTCTGTCGCCACACAAACAGCAATCAATCCTCATACTCGAGCAGTATTTAATCAAGTTAACATCAGACAGTTTAGCTTTACGTTTAAATTCATACCGGCCAGCGCATCTGAAGCTCGTGAAGTTCAAAAGATTATAAAACATTTCAGAAGTCAAATGTATCCTGAGCTTCTAGAAGTAGGATCCGATGGCGTAACACTTCCTCTTGGTTATAAGTATCCTAACTTATTTAAAATTACATTCAAGCATAGAGGATCAGAAGCAAAGATTCCTCGATTGCAGTATTGTTATTTAAGAGGTGTGCAGTCTTCGTACAATCCTACCGGTCAAGCTTTCTATCGTGATGGACAGCCGAATGAAATTGATATGACTTTACAGTTCCAGGAGTTCAGAACACTTTCAAGAGAAGATATCGAGAAGGGTTACTAATGCGTTACTTTAGTTCATTTGATCAATTATTATATCGATTCGGAAATGAAGAAAGTCGAACAGCTTTTCAAGATCTGTCTGCTTATTCAGATGTTGTTGATGAGTTGAAAGATAACGTTATCTCATATAACACATATGACATTAACGAAGGATACCGGCCAGATCAATTATCTCAGGCTTTGTATGGTTCACCATTATACTATTGGACATTCTATATTATGAATGATCATATTAGAGAAAGAGGTTGGCCACTCTCAAATGAAGAGTTAATGAACGTAGTTAACACAGAATTTCCGGGTGTAACATTAACCACAAGAGACAGTTTATCCGGTAAATTTAAGATCGGTCAAACCGTTAGAGGTGTAGTGTCTGGTGCAACTGGTAAAATTGTACATCGGAATCTAGACTTAGGACAGGTAGTATTAAATGAAGTTACCGGAACATTTGCAGAAGGCGGTGAAGGCATACAGTCAGACGTCACTTCATTGACAGAGACAGTTACCGAATCAATCGTAGCCGTGTCATCATCTTTAGAAAAACTTGCAGCTCGGCACTATATCGATGGTGATAAAAAAATTACAGACATTGATCCTGCAATCGGGCCTGGTGCTTTTTTAACTGAAATTACAAATCAGCAATTCTATTATGATGAAAATGAAAAGCTTAAGAGAATAAAAGTTATTCGAAAAGATTTAATTCAGAAAGTTGCTAATAGCTATAAAAAAGCTTTAAGATCTTAATATGTCAAATAATAATTTAAGAGATGTTCAAGACGACTTCGAGCTAATCGAAGTTCTTTATACGAGTGATAGAGACGTTTCTATCGCGTATGATCTAGTCAATATGATAACAGACTTTGAAATTTTTGAACATATCGATAAACCATTTATCTCCGCACAGTTTGCTCTATTAGACACAGTTAATTTTGTGCAGTCTGTAGATCTACAGGGCGGAGAAAAAATTAAACTGACAATTCAATCGAAAGAAACTGAAGCAGACGCTGATACAATTGTAAAAAACTTTATAGTCGATAAAATAGTTAAATCTCAAAGAGCAGACGATAAGACAGAAGTTTTTTACATTCATTGTTTTGAGGACATTGTTTTAAAATCTAGTTTAATCAATGTAAATAAATTTTATAATGCATCACCGACAAATATTATTGAAAACATTATAAGTGAGTACCTAGGTAGAAATCTAATTAGATCTTTAGATGAATACCAAACAAACATGCAGGTTATTATTCCAAACATGCATCCTATCGAGGCAGCGTCTTGGATTAAAAATAGAATCTCAAGTGTCGATGGTTTGCCATACTATCTCTATTCATCTTTTACAAATGACGACTTGTATCTAATTGACTTAGGACAACTACTAACACGTACACCGATTAATAAAAAAGCACCGTTTACTTACATTAAACCCTTAGGAACACAGTATAAGACTGATAATTTTGTACCTATTCTAGATTATAAACATGAGAATATCGATGACGTGTTATCATTAATCAGAAAAGGTTATGTCGGTTCGAGCTATAACTTCTTAAATACATTGACTGGACAAAACGTGAATTGTAAGTTTGATGTGGTAGCAGATGTGTTTGATCAATTAGATGATCATGCTATGTTTAAAGAGCAGAATAGATATAACTTTGGAAGTGGCGAAAAGGTAGATGGCATTCCTTTTTCTAATTACAATTCAGAAGTAATTACTCGTATTGCGGGTAACGGATCTTACAATAATGCAAACTATAATGTACGTACAGTAGATGAAGAACTTGATCCGATTGCGTACAAGAAAAGAATATCGAGTGGTGCACTTCGCCACTTTATGACAAAGGCACCTATTTCTATACAAGTCAAAGGCCGGCCTTTTATTGCAGGAACTGGTGATTACACAATTGGAAATGTTGCACGGCTTCTCTTCCTCGATTCGAATAGAAGGAATGATGTTTCGGCAGAACCAGATTTCAAAAAATCTGGTGATTACTTAATGTATGCAGCACGTCATACTTTCTCTGTTAGAGATCCAAACCGTGTTGTGTCAAATGTTCTTTGTGCTAGACTCTCTATGCATAGTGACAACTTGAGTGTAGGAGATTTCTTAAATGTATAAGAATCATTTCTACGGAGATGAGACCAGATGGTTTATTGGTCGAGTCGTTGACAATAACGATCCTTTATATCTGGGTCGAGTCAAGGTAAGAATCTATGGTATTCATACAGGATCTACACAAGACATTCCTGAGTATGCATTACCATGGGCACAGGTTGTTTTGCCTGTAACCGAAGAAGGTACAACAGGATATGGAAACAATCCTGCAATCTTGCCAACCGCTCAGGTGTTTGGTATCTTTTTAGATGGTAAGGAATCACAGCTTCCATTGGTTATTGGATCAATACCAAAGATTGAAACAGATGCCACCGACAATGCATATACACCTGAAACAACAGATGATACATTGCCCGGTAATTCAAATGAAGAAAAAACATTCAGGTATTTGATATCTCAAGATCAGCATGCATATACACCTGAACAGGCATGCGGTATTATTGGCAACCTTTTACACGAATCAGGCTTGAATCCTCTTGCAGTATCGCAGGTACCTGGTGAAGATTCATTTGGTATTGCACAGTGGAATCCTGCTGTCAATCGTAAACAAGAACTGATTGAGTACTGTGTACAGAATGGATTCGACTATACATCACTATTCGGCCAACTTAAATTCTTGAAGTATGACTTAGACACTACATACGGATATAGAGTAAATAAGAAGTTAGGTGATTTAAAAGATGCACCAACTGTTGAAGATGCATCTAAGATCTTTGAATTCCAGTACGAAAGACCACAAAAAGGCAGTACGCAGGATCGCATTGACAAAGCCCGTAAAGTATTTGAGAGATTAGCATGACAATACAAAAGGCAAAAAATACTAATACGATTACACTACAGTTTACACCAATTAAAATTAATAGTGTAATTGTCAGAGCTGCGCCTGGTACACTCGGCACGAATGCACGTGGTTATAAAGTGTCGGGTAAAACCATTACACTAAAAAAGGTGCACGGTGAAATTACAGTTGATTATGATTATGATCTTGCAGAAAATCCTGAGGGCCTGAAAAAATTTGCAACATTCTCGAAACAGGCCTTTGGCCAAGATCTGACCGCAGCGACTATT
>Ga0213860_10000101_pt1 | contig 32518 bp, 51 predicted proteins | sample PICome_3_FD_160118 | JGI IMG/M metagenome (GOLD analysis project Ga0213860, IMG submission 160118) | Coastal seawater microbial communities near Pivers Island, North Carolina, United States - PICO550 | ecosystem: Environmental > Aquatic > Marine > Coastal | place: USA: North Carolina...
TGCTCTTCTTACCGTTTGTCTGAATTTGTCGATTGTTCTCATAATTTGTATTCTGTTTTGTTTTTTAAATCTTCTGCAATATAAAATATTTTTTAACCACTGCAAAATTATTTTGTGTTTTTTTTTAAAAAAAAAGAGCAGCCATTTCTGGCCGCTCCTCTTTGTCGCTTATCCGTTGCCTAATGGCTAGGATGCTTATGGTTTCTCTGTGTCGGTTATTGCGGTTGAGAATGTTCCCTGTACGATTGCGTTTGGTAAGTAGTTCGTGAGTGCGATGCGCTCTTGTACTCGAATCGTTACCAGGTTTTTCGTAAAGTTGACATTGTCGTCTCTTGAAAATTCAACGCTTAGGTTTTCTCTAACCCAAAGCTGAGACGCTTGTCTCAAGTTTCCTACTAAGAAATTTCCGGCTGTTACTGCTGTGTTGGCCGTGATGTTAACTCCCATAATTTGAGGCACTAATCCGCTATAAATCTGCTGTCTTAGGTACTCGTTTTGAGTCGACTTTAATAAAGCAATTTTATGCAGGTCTGTTGGGTTAAGCAGGATCGTGTCTGCCTGGTAGTTTGAAAGCGCAAGCTGATTCAAAGCTGCTACCAATACGTCGTATTCGTTTGAGTTCTCTATCGCATCAACAAATCCAGAAGTCGTAGCATTAAAGGCTGTTCCGTCTGTAAATAATCCGCTTTGGTTTGCTCCGGATCCAGATCCGTTTAGTAATTGCGTGTCCTCAATTGAAAGGATTTTCTCTGGTACTCTTGCAGAAATGTAAGAGCTAAGCTGTGGCGTGTCGTTCAACATCTCCTCTGTAACTCGTAAAAATGTACCGATTCGGTTCACGTTTACTGAAGTTGCAGTAATATCAAAGTCTGTCTGCGCTAGTGCTGCTCCTTCCGCAGTTGCTCCTACGCTTGTTTCGTCGTATCCGCTTTCCTTTGGGAATCTGATAACTTGAGCGTCTGTTGATCCGATTGGTAATAATTGGCGGATGTGAGTCGCTCTTGTTGGGTCAAACTTAAACTGAGGCACGATTGTTTCGTCTGCTACTACTCCTGTGAAATCTGCGGCGATGCTCATATCGTTTGCGCCTTTCATCTCGAATCTAGCAGCGTTTGTGTTTCCGTTTTTGAATGACTCAATTGCTCCTTCGCTGATTGATTTTATCAATCCTCCGGCAAAGGTTAAAGGCTTGTTTGAAACTGATTTTTGTGATGCCATTTCCATTGAGTCGAGTCTGTCGTGTGTCTCTACCCATTTGTTGGTTAAGGCGTCGATTTCGTTCTTTAATGCAGGGTCGATTTCGCCTCTGACATTTTCAGCAATCTGTCCTGCTGCTTTTTCTATTTTAGCGTCGATCAAGTCTCCGAATTGGTCGAGCTGTTTTTTAACGTCTTCGTTCATTTTAATTTGTGAATTAAGTAATTTAAAATTTGAGTGTCGTCGCTCTTCTCTTCTTTCGGCTCTGTGGTCTCTTCCGGCAGAGTGAAACTTGCGATAAATAGTGACTTTAATTTTTGTATTTCTCCTTCTATGGCGTATCCTAGTTCATCTGAAATGTCGCCTTTCCGGATTAATTTGCATAAGTTGTCGTATCTCTTAAAGAGTTCCTCGTGGTTGTTCTGGCTCTTAACGTTTGTGATCTTGGCCTGGTCATTGGCTGCCATTGTAACGGCTGAAATCTCGTAAAGCTTAACCTCGGTTATCTCTCTTATGTTGTCGCTGTATCCTTTTTGGATTGGCAGGATTCCTACGCTGTTTTCGGTAATAACTCCGGCCTTCATTAATTCTATAACGTCCTTCCCTAGTCTGGTCTCTGGAACCTCGGCCACGAATCCTAGGCCTTTCTGGTCTTCGTAGAGCTCGGTCATCTTTCCGATGGGCTTGCTCATATCGTGTTGGTATAAGTATTTAACTCGGTAGCCGTTCTCCTTGATCGTCTTGGCGTATGCTCCTGGCATCAGCATATCTCCGTCTGAGTCTATGTTTCCAAATACGGAGCCGTAGCCTTTAACGTATCGCTTGTCGTCGGTGTCCATTAGCTCTCCGACCGGTGCGGTTTTATAAATTAATTTCTCCATTTCACAAAATTAGTAATTTTAAAATTGGGTTTAGTTTTCTTCTTCTGTTTCCGGATCCAGAATCATTGGCGGATTAAAAAATTGGTTTATCAAAATTGGCACTTGTATTCCGTCTATCTCGGTGTATGTAAATTCTTGATCTGCTTTTTTCTTCATCGCTTTGTTTAAATTTTTAAAGTATTCTTCCATTGCTCTTCCTATTCTTCTTGCGAGCTGTCTTGGTTCTGCTGCGCAGTTGTATTCTGCCCAGGCCTCAGCTATAATTTCTTTAAATGTTGTTCTTTCGCTTTCGTAGTGTACAGCGTACCTGCTTAAGCTTTTTTCGATTAAGTCTCGGTCTAAAACTTGGCGGCCGGTAAGCGGATCGATGGTGTAGTAATCCCTTATGGCGTTTTTAAATTGAATTGAATTAAAAAATTCGCCAGAGTTGTCCAGGGCGTGTCCTAGTTCGTGAGCTACAATATGCATTCCTCTGTCTCCGTTGCTGCTCCACCAATTTTTCCTATGCTGCCTAAATGTTTCGTATCTCCAGTCGCTCTTTCCTGCGTTGTATGTAAATCCTTGAACTCTACTGAATTCTATTGTTCCTCTTGAAGCTTTCAGATCGTCCGTTGGTGAGTACCATCCCATTATTTCCGGTCTGTCTGTTTCATCAAACTCCATCTGTTTTTTAACTGCTCTCCTGGCAAATTTTTTGTTGTCTCTTGATATAACTCCGTAGTCTTCCATATCGATTTGGTCGTAGTAGTCTTCAAAAGCCTTAGCCATTGTCTTTTTGTAGCCTTTCGTGCTGCCCAGGAAGTTCATTTTTAGTTTTGGGTTGAGTTTCCTGGTTGCTTCAAATTGCTTTATCATTTCGTTTACAACGTCCATTTCAAGTCCTCCGAAGTCTGCGTATGGAATGTCTAGCTGTTCTCTGGCGTACTTGTTCGCTGCTCTAACGCTTTTGAATGGCTCCCTGGGCTTTGGTGTTCTTCTTGGTTTTGGTTGTTCTGGTTTTGGTTCTGGAGCTAGTTCCTCCTGTTCTACTACCGGTCTTTCTACCGGCTTCGGTCTTTCCTTTGGTATTGGTGCTATGGAGCATCGGCAGTTGATCACATTTTCAGCCGTGGCGTTTGGGTCTCCTGGTCTGTCCATCTCCTCGTAGCCTATAATAATTTGGCGGCCTTTCTTGGCTTTCGTTATGCCCACATTAAATTTTTCCTTGAAGTCTATTATTGTGCCGTTCATTTGGTTGTGGCTCAATCGCTCCCTTCCGTCCATCGCCGTCATCCATTCTTTGTCCAGGCCTTCCTCTCCGAACATATCCTTTGCTGTTGTCATCGTCGCCTGGTTGGCTGCGTTGGTGCTTTCTGTTCGTACAAGTCTTACGGCTTCCTTTTGGCTGTAGTCGTCAAACCTGCGCCTAAAAACGCGAGCCTTGGCGTCTGCTCCCATCGATTGAAATTCGGCATCCATCATTAATCCGGTTATGATCTTGGTGAGCGTTTTCTTCTTGGTTCCGGCTACCAGGGTAACTCTTCCTCCGGCTACCATTGCCGCTTCTGATCTGAAAACTTGCCTCCATATGGAATCGTTGCCGCTTACGTCTGTCTGCTTCTCCACCAAGCTGTCAAAGTTCTTAGCGTACCAATTGGCAAACCTCAACCCTATGTTCTCGTATAAGTCCTGGTAAAGCTCGATGAGGTCTGCGGTCTTAAACAGGCCGTCTGTGCTTATTTGTCCGCTTCTTAAAAAGGTTTCGTAGCCTTTCTGGTATTCTCCTTTAAAAAAGTTATAAAAAGCTCTTATTTCGCTTCTCTCTGCTTTTTGGAGTTGGTTCTCGTAGCTGAGCGTCCAGTTAAGCTTTGCCTTCTTAAAGCTGTTTCCTTCCATTGGTGGTTGGCCTTATTTGTATTTCTCTACGATTCTTTCGCTCCAGGTTAGCATCGATGCTCCTCCCCATAAATTATAAGCTACGTATCCGTTATCTCTCCACGGCTCGTCTTTGTATTTTGGGTTGACTTTTGCGTTTTCTTTGTGCCTTGAAAGGAAAGAAAAAACCCGCTTGACTACATCAAAACTGATCGCTTCTTTGTTGGCGAGCTGCTGCGCTCTTCTCCATCCCACAATCGTTCCTCCGCTTACCTTGTCTCTTCCGTATTTGTCTCTGTACTCAATCATTCGCTTTGCGTTGTTTGAGGCCGATTCTGGGTAGTTGCTGAAGCTGTCCGGTATCGCTTCTTTAAACATCGATTTCTTCGAGCTTAATGGGTGCGCTTGTGGTAGGAGGTCTGTGTCGTATGGCTTGTTCTTAAACTTGCCGGTTCTCAATGCGTAAAGCAAGCCGTTAACTCTGGCGTATGCCCATTGCTCTTCGCTTGTAACTGATGGCCGGACGCTTTCTGGGTTGGTTCGGTATGCGCCTACTCCTCTTCTGAATGATTCGGCAAGCATTCCGTAGGTGGCTCTCTTTCCTGGGTCGTCTCCGTGTTTGTCGTTGTGGTCTTTAACCTTGTCCTTTAGTCCGTTTTCTACTGCTTGGCTTATCTTGGCTCTCTTCTCTGATGGCTCCAATCCAACGCTCGCCAGGTCTTCTTCTGGTTGGTTGTTGATCGGCATCAAATTGGCAGGCACGTAGTAATCGTTCATCTCTGGCGTGTCCTCGTCCTGTCCGTAGTTCATCGCTGCTCTCTTCTCGTTTGGCGTCAACCACCAGGCCTGCGTCATCTGCGCTACTACTTTTTCGGTCTCCTCCTGGAGTTCTGGGATAACGCTGTAGTCAAAATCGATGTAAAGCCTTTCTCCGTATTGCGGCGTAAGCCATCGGTTCAGTTCGTCCTTGATCTTGTTGAGTTCTGGTATAACTGCGTTCTGGTATAAGGCCTTCTTGGCCTCTTTCATATTGTTGTAAGTCGTGCTGTCGGTGTTGTTAAGCAATTGAACCGGTACGTTGTATATGTTGCACAAATCCTTTATTGTGCCGTTGTATTGTTCTATTAGCGAAAGGTCGGAGGCCGGCAAGCCAAAGTTTACCCAGGACAGCTTTTTTGGTGTGATTATAACGTCTCCTGCGTTCTTGCTTCCTTGGTAGCTTTCTCTGAACTTATCCTTTAGCTGCATCGCTTGTACCTCGTTTAGGTCTCCTTCTTCGCTCATTAGTATTCCTCTTGCCATCTGGTTCTGGAGGTATTTCTTTCCTGTGCTTAGTGCCTCGTTGTTTGAGTCCATTGATCTGAGTCCGGCCTTGAGCGGCGACATTCCGTAAAGGTGGGAGCCTGTTCCGTCGTAGTAGAGGTTAACGTCTTTGATGTGGCATACGCAATCTGCCGGCATTCGGTAGGTTCCGTTGTAGCTCAGCGTGTATTCTTTAACCGGCTGCATTATTCCTCCGCTCTGTATTTCAACGTTTTGTGATGGCAAAACGTAGAGCTCTCGGTATCTGTTCTGGTTTGCTCCGGTCTCTGGTTTTATGCCGTAGATGTATCTGTTTCCGGTAAGCTTTCCGAAGGCGATTATTTCGCTTAGCCAGGAGTTGTAGCTTTGGCTAGGGTTCGGTCTAGCAAGCAATTGGTGCAGCTCTGTGTCGTCTAGTTCAACGAGTGCGTTCTTTCTGTGGATGTTTGTCTTGTGTATTAAGCTTGCGTCGTATCCGCTTGAGGTTATGGCTTTGTATTTCTTCAGCTCGTTTTCGTTCTTGATCTCGTAAACGCAGAGCGGTATGGTTCCTGCTGCTTTGTTGATCAAGTTTACAATTGCATAAATCGTGGCGTTGGCTCGGTAGCCTTCGTTGATGTAGGTGTCGTCGTTCTCTGGGTTCCAGACCAGGGTGTCTCCTAGGTAGTTATAAATTGCCTTGTTAAAGTCGATGTGCGTGTTCTGGTTGTTCTTGGTCAGTAGTCCTTTTAGTCGGTCTAGAAATGTCGCCATTCGTTCTAATTTTAGTTACAAAAATATAATTTATATAACAAAGAATTCCGTCCTGGTTCCGTATTGGCTATAAACGGCATATCTCAAGGCGTCGTGCAGGTGGTTGAACTTGTCCATTGGCCTGTTGATTATTGTTCCGTCTTTGAGTTCGTGCCAATAGTAGTTATGGTATTCCTTCTGGAAGTTCAAGCTCTCCTTGGAGCAGTAAATTTCAAATTCCTTTAATAAGCTAATCCCTGCGTTAACGCTTCCTTGTCCTTTCTTTGCTTCCTTGATCAAGCATCCCATTTGTCTTATCTCGGTGATGCTTTTTGGTTCTGCTGAATCGGCAAAGGCGAGCGTGTCCTGGAGTCCTTTGCTTTTTAAAAAGTTTGCAATGTCTTGGTTGGTCTTTCCGGTGTCGTATAGCAGCTCGTGTACGTATAGCCGGTCTCCTTGCTTTCCTACCAGGCATATCGCTGTTGGGTCGTTTGTAAATCCAAAATCCAGGCCTATCGTTTGTTGGTCAAATTCTGGAAAGTCTTTATAGCTCAGTTCAAAGTTCCAATTGCTGAAAATCTGCCTCTTGGAATAAACGGCTCTTTGTCCTTCTCCGTAAACTCTCCAGTAATCCGGATCTCGTTCTCTCATCCGTTCTATCTCAAAAATAAGCCGTTGGTCTAGAAATAGGTTATCCTGGTAAGTTGTTATCCAGGTGTCGCAGTCCTCTCTTGGTATGATGTCGTCATAAATCCAATGCACCGGATCTGAAGGGTTGAAATCCATTAAAATAAAATCCTCCGTTCTAAAGTTGATCTGTCTGAAGTCCTCTCTGGTCAGCTCGTTGGCCTCGTTCAAAAAGGCAATGCTTCGTTTTCTTCCTCTGAGCTTTTGTGGTTCGTCTGCTGATAAAAACTCTATTCTGTGCTGTCGGTATTGTATGGTGTTCTCTGCTTTGTTGTGCGTCGCTTTCTGGTAAATTTCAAAGTCCTGGAGTACTTGTATTAAATCTCGCATAACGGAGCCTCGTAAGGCCGGCAGCGTCTTTCTAACGACTGAAATCGTGAGCGGTTTTTCCGTGTTGATCAACAAAAAAGCAATGTATTGGCATACTGCGTATGTCTTTCCGCTTCTGGTTCCTCCCTGGTGTACTCTGAATCTTGCCGTTGAATCTTGGAGCTGTTTGAATTGAATGTTGGCTTCAATCGTTTTTGTCCTTGTTCCTCTCATTAACTCGTATGGTTATAACCTCTGCGCTTAGGTCTCCTTCGTGGACGACCTCTTGGCGTTCAACGTATCCTCTCTTCTTGCCTTTGGTTTTTAGGTAAAAGAAAATCGAGGCCTCCTTGCTCTTCTCTATGTTTTTAAAAAGTTTCGATTCTGCAAAGTCCAGGGCTACGTTTTCTATGTCTTGGACGGCTTGTCTGTATCTGCTGTCCTTCTTTAGCCAATTGTAATGCGTCTTGCGGTCTATTCCGGCTATGCTTGCTGCGGTGGTAACTACTCCCATTGATTGTTCCAGGGCTTTTAGCATCGCTTTTTTACGTGTGGAATTTTGAGTATTCATATTGCAAAATTAAAAAAATCGGAGAACGCTTAAACTCCGATTGGTTTTGTGCGTGGCCTTTCGCTGCTTTTAATCCCTTCAATCCTTTAACGATATGTTAATAATAATTGATTTAATAGGCCATTTAAGAACGTCAGCGTTTTTGGTATTCTTCTCCGTTAATCTTAATTATTAAGTCCTGGTCAAGCTTCGCCATCCGGTCTATAACTACTTGGCAATATTTCGGATCAAGCTCAAATCCGTAGCATCTCCTGTTTAGTTGGTGCGCTGCTACCATCGTTGAGCCGGAGCCCAGGAATCCGTCGGCCACTATCTGTCCTTTCTTGCTGCTATTCTTGATCTGTCCGGCCACTAATGGTATCGGCTTCATTGTTGGGTGTTCTGCGCTTCTTGATGGCTTGTCTTGGTTTATTGTCGTTCCTGGTAAAAAGTCGCCGTAGAGCTTCTCTAAATGCTTCACAAGCTCCTGCTTCTTCATTGCTTCAAAGTCGAGCGGTTCTTCTTCGATGATTGTGCTGAGGTTTCTGTGATGCGTGAACCAATGCGCAGCTCCTTCCTTCCATCCGTAGAGGCAGGGTTCGTGTCTCCATTGGTAGTCTTGTCTTCCAAGTGTAAAGGTGTTTTTAACCCATATCAAGCATTGCTTTAGTAAAATACCGGAGTCAATCATCGCCTTTCTAAAGTTCAAGCTTTCGGTGTCTGCGTGCCAAACGTACCAGGCTCCTCCTGGCTTGACGTGTTCGTTGGTTGCGGTGTAAAAGTCGAGCAGGAAATGATAAAAGCTGTTGTTCTCCATTTTGTCGTTCATTATCTTGAGTCCGGTTCCTCCTTGGTAGTCGATGTTGTATGGCGGATCTGTAACGACCAGGTCGATCTGCTGAGCGTTTAGCAGCTGCTTCCAATTTTCCGTTTTGGTGCTGTCCAGGCAAGCCATCCAATGTTCGCCTATCTGGATGATGTCTCCTTCCTTAACGTCAACGAATAAATCCTCCGGCTCTTGGTAGTCGTCATCGAATGCCTCCGGCTCTTCTTCTTCCATCTCTATCTCCGGTATGTCCATTCCCCAATCTTGGAGCTGCTCCTGTTCCCAATGGTTGGCTATCATCTCGTAATCCCATTCTCCGTAGCTGAGGTTGTCCTTGATGATAAACTCTTTCTTTTGCTCCTCTGTCCATCCAAGCACTTGCTTTACCGGCACCTCTGTAACTCCTGCGGCTTGTAATGCCTTGAGCCTCATATTTCCTCCTAGGACAACGTTATTCTCGTCTATAACGAGTGGTCTTGCGTCTAGCATCTCTGGAAATTCTTTTATTGATCTGACTAGCTTTTTGAATTTCTCGTCTCGTATAAATCTTGGGTTTTCCTGGTTCGGCTTGATTGCCGCAATGTTGAGGGTGGTGTTCATCGCTGTTGGTTTTGATTCTGCTAAATTAAAAAAGGCCTTGCTTTTAAACAAGGCCTTCTTTTTTAACCTAAAAATTAAATATCAATGAATGATTAAATATAAAAAATAAATCAATACCAGGCTAGCTAGCATCGCTGTCAGCTCTGCTGCAAAGAGCAGCGTTCTGCTCTGTCTTGCTTTCCGGTAAAGGTAGGCCGGCAGCTTTACTAAAAAAATTAAAATCCATTGTTTTGTTGATCTTGTTTTCATTTTGCTTCATTTTAAAAATTGTTTTCTCTGTTTGCTTTAAGCTTCAAGTTGTTCTTTGCCATCCAATTCTGGAGCCTTGTCCAGGAGGTCGTCTGGTATAAAAACTTGCAGTTTAGTTCTATTAAAAAATATTCCGTCCTTGGGCTGTACCAAATGGTGACCAGGTCTTCGGTCTGTTGTTCGGTGGTTATGTATCCTTGTTCTCTAACGAGCTGCGGTGTGATTTTCATTTGATCTCGTTTCTATGTTTGTCTAGCCATTCGTTGAGTCGCTCCTCTTCTTCTTCGATTCTGTAAACCTCTTCTGCCTGGTCTTTGGTTATTGGTATTACTGATTTGGTTCCGATCTTGTTGATCGCTTCGATGTAAAAAACCGGCTGTCCGGTTAGGTAGTCTGTTCCTTGTAGTACTTGAAATTTCATTTTGCTGTATTTAAAAAAGGAGGCCGGAGCCTCCTGTTTGTTTTATGCTTGATGTGTTTTTATTTTTTCGATTAGCGCTGTAATCTCCGGAGTGTTTAAGTCTTCTCTTTCAAGTCTTGCAGGAAGTTCTTTGTAGAGGTATCCGTCAAAAAGTCCGAAAAGCATATTTTCTGTTTCTAAGTCTTCTACCCATCTTAATGCTTTCATTACTTTGCTGCGGTCTTCTGAGTTGAAAATTTCTTGTCTGTTGAATCTTGTGTAGTTTGCCATTTTGTTTGTTTGTTTTTAATTCTTCTGCAATATAAAACTTTTTTTGTTTACACCAAAAATATTTTATGTATAAATCAATTTTTTTTTAAGTCTGGAGCAAAAAAAAGCAGCCTGGGTGGCTGCTCTTGTTTTGTTGATCGGTTTAAAATCCTTTTGTCTCTGCGAAGTTTTCCTGGAGGTATGTCATTAGCTCTTGCTCTGTTATGTCTTCGCAAATCTCCGTATAATACTTGTATTCGATTTTCATCATATAGTGGATGTCGTCTTCAATCTGTTCTTTTTCTGCCTTGCTGTCGGCAAATAATAATTTTTGGTTTAAGCCTTTGATTGTTCTTTTTAAAGCTGCGATCATTTCGTGCTGTTCTTTTGTAATTGTTGCTGCCATTTTGTTTTGTTTTTAAAAGTTAAAAGGAGGCCGAAGCCTCCTGTTTGTTTTTATTATTATTTCGCTTGTTCTCTGATTACCATTCTGTAGTCTCTAGCGTAGTCTCTTAAAGCTCGCAGCTTGTTGTCCATTTCTTCTGGAGTAAAAAATGTTTTTTCGATTTCTAAGTCTGCTAGGTTTGACTCTATTCTTCTTAAAACGTCTTCTGCGGTTGTGTAAAGGCTTTCGTTGTACTTTGCTTTAAATTCTTTGATGTCCATTTTGTTTTGTTTTTTAAATCTTCTGCAATATAAAAAATATTTTACACCTACCAAAAATATTTTAACTTTTTTAAAAGAAAAAAGCCAGGCTATGAGTTTCCTGGCTTCTAACTAAACTAACAAAACAAATTTTTCAAAAAAGATAAATCTTCAGAAGTTCAAATTTACGGCTTATTTTTTTTCTCTGCCAAGGTCTCGTAAGTGAATAACCAAAAATCCCATATTGCCTGGTAGAGCTGTTCCCTGTCGTAAAGCTTGCCGCTTGTCCTTGGGTAGCCGTCCTTCTCGTATATTAAGTTGTATCCTCCGCTTAGCAGAGGTCTTGGGTATATCCGTATGTTGTTTTTAAGGCACCATTGGATGGCCTTGTAGTGTTTGTCCGTAACGTTGGCTCTTGGTGGTTTCTTAGCTTTCATCTAGGTCTGGGTGGTTTTCTTGGTTGTATTGGTATTCGCATTCGTCGCACCACATTCCTTCTTCTGGTGCTTGTGGCTTTAGGCAGTTTGGGCAAATCGGATCTGGTTCGTTGATTGGGTTATTAATGTTTGGATACATATCTGAAAAATTTAAAATGGTAATATTTTTAAGTCCTGGTTCTCTAGCGGTTCGTAGTAGCCTCCTTGTTTAAAAACCGGAGCGCATAAAAAGCTACCTTGTTGTCCGTTCTCCTTCCTTTTAACCTTCTGTATGTAAACTCGAACTACGTCTGATCCGTGTTCGCTTTGGTTGTTCATTTCTCTAAATATCGTAATGCAATTATAAGCTTTATTAAAAAAGTCGGAGCTGCCGCTTATATCGTATGGCGTCGGTACTGCGTATCTGCCGTCCTTGGTTTCTAGTTTTCTTGGGTGTGCTACCAGAAATAAGTGAGTTCCTGTCTGCTGCACAAATTGTGTTATCTCGGATAAGATTCGGCCTACGTAGCTGTGGTCTTTTTGTGCTGAATGGTCGAGCATATTGTAGGGGTCAATAACCAAAACGTTAACGCCTTTGCTTAGTACTAGCTCTCTAAATTTGTCCAGGATTCCCTTCAGCGTGAGGTTTTCCAGGTCTATCTTTAAGAAGTGGAAGTGTTCCTTCACAAAATCTTTAACCTCGTTTAAATCGCTTCTGGTGCAGTTGGTCTTTTTGATCTTGTTTGCTATCCTTTTAACGTGTCCTTCGAATGGGAAGCTCTCCGGCGAGTAAAAGGCCGTCCTAAATCCGTTTTTCATCGCAAAGTTGACCACCACCTGGTCGAGCCAATCGCTTTTGCCGCTATTGGGTATGCCGGTTACTATTGTCCATTCTCCAAAGGCCATTTTGAAGAATTTGTCTTCAAATCCTAGGCTGTAGTTCTGGATGCCATTTTCTGAAAAATCCAGGATTGCGTTCCAGTTCTTCTCCAAATCTATAACGCCTTCGATTGGATATTGCTTTGCTTCCTTCAAAACCTTTCTGAGGTATTCTGCTCCTTTGTCGATTAGGATCTCGTTTGCGTCTTTGTAGTTGGCGTTGTCAACGTATCTGCATTTGAATCTGCCGAGTCTTCTGGCGAGTTCATTTCTCAGCTGAATGCCTGCCTCGTCGTTGTCCGTGAATATGGTAATCTGTTCTTTGTCTTTAAAGTATTCGTAGCAGTTGTCCAGGTATTCTAGTTTGCCGCTTTTGGTCGCTCCGTTTGGCACCGAAACCACCGAATAAATCCCTGCTTCGTAAAGGCTCAAGGCGTCCATTTCGCCTTCCACAATGTAACAATGATCGACCTCCTTTATGTTGTCTAGGCCGTAAAAAATAAGCTCAGCGTTTTTAACGAGTTTAAAGTTCTTCTCTGCGTCTCGGTATTTAACGTTGATGAGCTTTCCGTCTCGGTAGTAATTAAAATTAATCGCTGATCTGTTTGCCTGGACTTGTGGGAAGTATTCTCTGGTTTGAGTTATCTGCCAATTGACCAGGGTGGTCTCTGATATTCCTCTGGTCTTAAACCATTCAATCATCCGGTCTGTGAGTGGTGCTTTTATTTCCTCTGGTAAAGTGTAGGCCTGCTTCTCTTTAAATTTAACGTTTCCGTTCCATCCGCAATGGTGGCAGAAGTAAGTACCTAGTTCGGTGTTAACTGATAAGCAGGGGTCGTTTTTCTTGGTTCGCTCTGGTGAGCATTTTGGGCATTTGACTTTTTGCTGTCCTTTGTTCGGTTTGATCTGGATGCCCAGGTCGATGAATTCTTGCATTGTTTTGTTTTGTTTGTTAATCCAAACTTAAGTAATAAGCGTGCTTCTCTGGTAATAAATAAACGCTTTTTTTTATTTTTTTTGTTTGCCATAGCGTTTTGTCTGGGCATTCTATTTGTTCCTCTTTTAAATTAAAAAGCCTGTTCAGCCAAAAAATAAAAACGCCTTTTGGGTCGCTTACTAAATATAGGGCGTGGTCTGATGCCTCCGTTAGTTTTTCGTATTTGTAGCGTTCTATCATTTTGGTTTGGTAGTACTGCTGTCGGATCTTGATCTCAATTATGGCCTCTGTTCCTTTCGGAGTTCTGCCGTAAGCATCCCAATGTTCGAAGCTGTCGCCAATCCACCAGAGCTCCCATCCTCGGTTGTTGAGCATCTCGACCAGGGTTCGTTCTAGTATTTCGGTTATTTCCTTATTCATTTTATGCGTTGCAGTTCCTTGTCCTGGAAAGTCTCCAGGATGTCGTTCCTGTAAAGGTTTAAAAATATTTTGTAATAAGGGATGCCTTCCTTGTTGGTGTTCACCAATCTCTGAAGGCTAAAAAAGTGTTTTTTCCAGAACTTGTCAGCTCTGGCCTGCTTGCATAAAAAATAAGTCAGCCGGCTTGATATGCCTTGTTCTTGGTCAAGCGTTTTTATGATTCTTGTCCATTCGTGTTTCTGTCGATCTGTTTTTGGCTGCAAACTTGGAGGAATAATTCGGCTATGTGCTGTAGGGCGGTGGTGTAAATTTCGGCAGTCGTTTCCTCTCTCTCCTCTATATTAAATTTATTATTATAATATTTATTATTATTATATAAAGGGTGGACATTTTTGTCTAGGGGGGCAGGACGTTTTTGTCTAGGGAGGGTGGACATTTTTGTCGCCTCTATTTTTATGATCCGCTTCTTTTTTTCGGCATCAAATTCGGTTTTAACGTATGCCCTGTTTTCGAGTTCCGTCAGCCATCTGGTTATGGTTCTTTTTGAAACTTTGTAAAGTTTAGCAAAGTGTTGGTTTGTTGCCCAGGCGTATCCTTCCTTATTGGCTAGTGCTGTCAGCTCTGCGTAGAGCAGCTTCGCATTGGGCGTTAGTTGGTCATCGTATCTTACCTCAGCCGGTAGGATAGCATAATTCGAGGGCTTCATTTGTTTTGTTTTGTTTTGTTATTTCTCTGGATTCCCTTTCATCGAATTTAAAAAGTCATCCAATTCCTCGCATAAAAAGGCTACCTGTTCTGCCTCAATATCTCGGTCTTCAAATATAAAAAAAAGCAGCTCTATTATCAATTCGTACTCGGTTTGGGTGTAGCTGCCGATGTATTCAAATTCTAAGTTTTCTATCGTTGCGTCGGTTCGCCATATCTTCTGTTCCGTCTGGTTGTAATAAATCGGTTTAGATTTTGGCATTGGTTTGGTTTTTAAAGTAATTATCTATGATTTCTACTGCTTGCTCGAATGAGTTACACCATTGCGCTTCCCAATTGCACCTTTTAATGCGTTCTAAGAAGACTTTTTGTTTTTCTGTTGGTTTGTTATACCCTACCTTGAGTTCTAACGCTAGGCCGCTTTTAAATCGGTTTGGTGTAAAACATAAAATGTCGCTTACTCCTGCAAGGCCTCCTAGAAATTTAAATTTAAATTGTTCAAACTTTGATCTGCGTCCTTCGTTCATTGGGTGAAAGATTAAGGCGTGTGGGTATTGCCATTGAATGTAAGCCATAACCTCATTCTGGAGCTTGTCCTCCTTGTTCATAAATTTTAGGTATGGGTTGGTTCTTCTCATTGAGCTTGCTTTCTCTTGTGTATTCTGCTGTAAATTTAGCAGGTATTGTGTGTTCGATTTGGTGTTCTTGGCAAAACTTAATTATTTTTTGATAATCTGCCAAATTAAAAACAATTCCCACCTCCGGTCTTGGCTGTGGAATTTGTCTGTTTTTAAATCGTTCTATAATCTGGCTTAGCTTTTTATCGTTAATCTGGTAGTGTTCCTTCAGTCGCTCTGCTCTTATGGTTTGGTTCCAATATTGCGCTCCTATCGTTTTGTAATTGAGCCTGGTTTTTTTAGAGGTAGATTTCTCCTTTTTCATTGTATCGGTCTCCTCTTAATCCTGTAATGATTCCTTCTTCCTTGTAAAGCTTATAAAACTGCCAGGCTTCCTTTAATGCCTTTCCTCCTTCTTCGATGAGGTCGTCGTCTAAAACGTAAACCTCTACTCCGTATGGCGGTCTGGTTTCTACTGCTAAAAATCTAAACTCTCGCACCGGCACGTTGCAGACCTCTGAATAAAAAACGGCTTGTAATGGGTAGCCGTATTTCCTGGCATCTCGTTTAAAAGCTCTGCGTTCTGCGTCTTGGCAGGTCTTGATGTCGCTTATCCATTTTCCTTCTCTGCTGATGCAATCTGGGCGCACTCGCACTCCTATGCCGTCTATGTTTGTAATATGGCTCAGCTCGATGTGTCCGTCCATATATCGGTGCGCTGTTTTGTGATCCCAAAAGTTGCGCTCTATTTGTTGGTACATTTCGAGCTCTTCCTGTTTAATTATAATTTTCCCTGGATGTTCCTTTTCTATGGCTGCCTTTTCTTCCTTCCCTTTCTTGGTTCGAAGGTCTCCGTTGAAAGCTATAAATTTTCGCTCCAGGTAGGTGTTGTCCTGGAGGATGTCGTGTACGTTTGTTCCAATGGTTAGGCTTTTGGTTTCCATTGGTGGTTCGTTTAGCCAATGCCAAACGCTTTTTTTATAAATCTTTTTTAGAGCCGAGGAGGATACCTCGGCTCTTGTGTGGTAAGCCTGTATTGATTCATTTATTTTTTTGATCATTGTACAAGCTTTTTAAATTCTTGATGTGTTCTTTTTGTTCTCTGATCAGCCTGCGCTGCTGTCCTAGTTGGCCGTGCAAATCTTGCACCTCCATTAAAAGCCTTTTGGCCTTCTTCTCTAGGCGTTCGTTGTCTCTGATAAGCATTTGCTTTTGTTCGTCTGTGTATTGCATTCTGATCTGATTAAAATGGCAAGTCCTCCGTGTCCTGTTCTGGTTGTACCTCTATCTGGTTGATCTGTTCCTGCTCCTTCGGTTGAGGCCTGTAGTCGTTAATCGAAAGGTAGAGCGTTCCTTTTTTTGAAAGGTTTAAATTCATTCTCATCTGGTTCACGCCTTTGGTGTTTTTAAAGCAGTTCTTTTTAAAGGTGTTTAAAAACTCTTCTGTGATAACCACATCTCCCTTGATGAAATCTGGAGCGTTTTGGTGTGGTTCGTAGATTGAGATTCCTTCTGCAAATTGGATGCTGTTTTCTTTTTTAGTTTCCATTTAAATTAAATTTTGAGATTAGTAATTGTTTTTGATTTGGTGTTAAATCGAATTTTGCCATAACGTTCAAGGCTTGCTCCCTGGTTCCTTCCAAGGTCTTTTTAACTTGAGCGTCGGTCAGTTTTTGTCTTTTGAATAAATCCTGGTTTTTTACTGCGTTTCCTACCTCTTCGTAAGTCGCTATCGATGTGTCGATTCCAATGCCCAGATATCCCAAAGCTCGGCCTAGGGCGGAGGTCATTGCGTTCTCTAAAAAAGAGGTTTTGTTTATCATTGAGCTGTCTCGGTATTCGTGCGAGTGAGCGTTTACTCGGCAGCGTCCTTCTTGATCAATGATTGAAATCTTAACTAAAATTTCGGAGTCGTTGATGTCTGTGATTTCTTCTGCAATTGCCCAATTTTTAAATTGGTCGCTTGTTCTGAAATGTTTGAGCCGTTCGTTTACAGGGATGTACGGCTTCCCTTTGATTTGAATTGTTTTCATAGAAAATGGTTTTAAAAAAAAATCTTAATAAGTACGAAGCTGAAAAAGTAGCCCAAGGCGCAGCCCAAAACAAAAGCCAGGGCTATGGCAATTATCGCCATTGCGTCTTCGGTCTCTTCCTTATTCATCGTAGCTTAATGTGAAAAAGTGATCAAGGATTTTGTCTACATCTATGCCGATGAGTCCGAGTCCTATCAAGTCTTCAATCGTGAACTTTTCCGGTCTGTTGATTTTGTTGTACAAGGTCATCGTGGTGATGCCTAATTGGACGGAGATCTGTCGTCTCGTTAAGTTTTTTTCCTCAGCCATCTGGTTAAAGGCTTTGCGGAATTGTTGGCTCTTCTCAGAGCTTAAAAAAGAATTTTGTTTCATCTGCGTATAAATTAATTTTTACAAACATAAAATAAAATTTGTTATAAAAAAAAGTTTATACGTCTTTTCTAATTTTTAGGTCGTTGGTTTGGTCGTCGTCTGGGTTCGGTAAATAAAAGCGCATCTTGATCTGATTCGATTTAACGCTGTATTTCATTTTTTTAATTATGGCAGAGAAGCGTTCCTGCAAAACTGCGGCTCCAAAGTTCAGCCATATTTTATTCCTGGGCGATACCGGTTCGGCATTGTTGTTGTAAAAAGTGCCTTCATAAATTCCCAGGTAATCCCTTCTGTCATTTAAAATCATTTGTGTAATCGACTTTCCTAGGAAGTTTTCGTTCTCAAGCGATGGCTGCATATCTCTGCTTCGTTGTCCGTAAAGCAAATACATTTTGCTTTCTATGGCATATTTATCGGTTTGGTTTGCTTGTCGTCTTTCGAACTGATCGCCTTCAAAAAGGTCTCCATTCTTTTTAAATTGGACGTGATCCATATAAAGTTTAACCTCGCTCAAGTTGGAGCCTACAACGTAGGATTTGTAAAGGGTAAAAACCAGGTTGTCGGTCGCTGTGTTTATCGTAGATACCGGTATGGTCGCTGTAATTTTATTCCACCGGTCTTTTTCTAGTGTGGTTGTATTTCTATAAATCGTTGTTTGAAATGCCTGTGTTACATCATTATAATATTGCGTAACAGGTGCGCTCTGTGTGTTCTGTCTTCTGAGCTCCCATCTTGCGCTTATCGATGTCGCTGTGGTTATTGGTCTAAGCCGAAAACTAAACTCAATTGTGTCTTTAAAAGGTGTAGTTCCGGTAAGTGTTGAGGTGCTGTATTGCTGCACTAAACTTGTGCTGCTTGTAACGTATGAGTTGGATCCGGATGAAAGCCATACGTTTTGGCCTTGTACTGCGTATTCGTCTTGTATGATTTCTGTCCAGTTGTATAAAGAAATTGTGCCGACTGATTGGCTCTCGAAGCTTCCGTCAACGTTTAAGTATTTTCCTTCTTGGTCTAATCCAAGTATTACGCTAAACCTTCGGCTCGAGTTGAAGCTCTCCAGGTCGATCGTGTATTCTGTGGTTTTAACTCCTGGTAAATAATCCCGGATCAAGTCCTTGTTCAAAGGTGTTAGGTCGCTAGGTATTTGTATCAGCAGATTGTTCTCTTGGTTCGTCGATGGGCTTGCTACGGCTCCTGCGCTTGTAAAAACATTAAACTTTAAATGCTCGTTTCCGGAGTTTACCAGGTAGTCGTTTAAGTCGTCTCCTATGCCTGTTGGCGTTCCTCCTCCATTGGCTGTTGTGTAGCTTTGGTTCTGTACCCTGGTGTCGTAATATGCGGAGTTGCTGATAACGTACCATTTTCCGTGTCCTTGGAAAACTTTAGCATTGAGTGATCTCAAAAGCTCTTTAACGTATTCCTTCGGCGTAAAAACGAGCCAGTCCTTTTTGTTGATGTTCCTGTTGTCCTGTTCCAGGACGTTTTTTAAAATGCCGCTTTGTTTGTATTGTAAGTCGAGCAATGCGTGAATCTCTAGGCTGTGTCCTGTTTTGCTCAAGGCAGCCGCTAAGGTCTCCGCTAGGGTGTCGTATCCTTCTGTCTGGTAGTTTATCTCTTCTGGTGTAAAAATTGCGCCTCCAAGCTCTCCTAATCCGTCCGTTGCGTTTACCTTTATGTCGTATGGTTTTGTAACGATTGCTTCCTTGTATACGTCCTTGGTTATAAAACCTCTCCAGTATTCTTGCCAGGAGCCGCTCTCCTGGTAGTATAGTTTTGCCAGGTATGTTCGGTCGTTCTGTTCGTAGAAGACGTCGTATTCGGTGTCGTTTGTTGTCGAGGTGGTGTGTATGTATTGTGTTGCTGCTGTTCCTTCTTCAATCTGCGCTCCCCAATAAATAGCAGAAGTAAAGGCGTTATTAACTTTTATGGTGGCGTTGGTTACGCTAGATCCGGTTGTGCCTGTTACATAAATCCTGTACCATCCGTTTCCTACGTCCTCGTAGCCTCCTCCGTCTGCGTCCAGTGATATTGTGGTGTCTTTTGAGCTAAATGTAAAAGAATTCTGCATATCGTTGGTTTCGTCTGTATCGATCCCAATCGTTGCCTGGGCGTTGGTTAAGTATTGCTTAACGTAAACGCTAGCCGTGTATGTCGTGTTGGCGGCAAGAGTAACGCTTCGAGTCGCTCCTGGTGCGCCTCCGGCGTATTGCAATCTATCTGCCTCTTCTGTGTCTCCGCTTGTGAGCAGGTTTCTTCCATTAATATGTAAAAAAGGCGGATCTTCTTGGTTTGTGGTTACAAAGTTTCCGGTTGTCCATTGGTTAAATTCTGCGCTATAAGTGGCTAGGTTTGTTCTGGTGTCGGTAACCCATAGGTTGATTTCCATTCGGCTTCCCATAATTGGCGAGTCGTGGATGTCGTCGTCGGTATCGTAGTCAATTTCAACCGGTTCTTTTGTTCCTATTAATGGTTTTACTGCTCCTGTGTAGGTGCTGTCATCTATCATCAAAAGCTTTCTGTTTCCTTTTATGTCAGAAAATAATAAACCGAATTTTTCAGCCATCTATAAAAATTTTTCTCTTCTGGTGTTTGCTCTTTCCAAGGCGACCACTAGGTCTTGTCCTCTAACCACAAATTCTCCTCCTAGCGTCATTCCTCCTCCTCCTTGCGGCAGCAATGATTTTAGTTTGTCAAGCGGTGCGATAACTTCTGGGTTGCTTCTTGCTCCTGTGTATTCTCCAACAAGCCCAAGAGTCGGAGCACTAACGATTCCTCCGTCTGCAAACTTTTGGAATCCTTGCTTCTGTGTTTTGGTTGCCAATCCTTTAATCAATGCTCCGAGAGCTATTGCTGCGAAACCTGCCGCAGCTCCAATTCCTGGAATAGCAAATGTTTTAGCGAGTTCTGAAGCTGCCACGGCTGCTGTTCCCATTTGTATTAATAAATCTCCTATAACCGATAATATCATTTTTCCTAGTGATGAAAAGAAATTTTCGCCACTTGTTATTGCTCCTGCGAAAGCCTGGCCAATGCCTTGAGCGATCTGGGTAAAAGCGGAGCCTAGGCTCATTTGCACCTCTGTTGTTTTTTCTTTGACTTTTTCTGAGAATCCGTTTAAATTCTCAGCCGTTGCGGCCATCGTGTTATTCAAATTGGCAATGCTTGCCTGGTCGGTTGCAATCGAAAAATTGAGCTGTTTGTCTTGTCCTATGATTTGATCAAGGTTTGCTGAAATTTCGGCAGCGTCTTCCATCGCCATTTGTGCTGCTGCTTCTGTTTCAATGGCTCCCATATCTACCGATATAGTAGTGGCCTGTGTAGTCGTTTGGGTTGTAGTGGTTGTTGTGTCTCCTGCCTTTCCTGCCTTGGCTAGTTGTTTGTTGACTGCCTCTAGGTTTTTGGCGTTGGTCGCTAATTCGTTATTTAAAAAAGCGGTAAAGTTTCCACCGGACTTTAAAACGTTGAAAAATGTATCCCAAGAGTCGGATGTCGATCCGAGCTTCTTGGTCTCGTAGTTCAGTCCTTTAACAGCTCCAAAAAGAACGACTCCGATTCCTGTGGCTGCGGCTGCGGCAGGTGCTGCTATGGCCGATATCGCTGTTCTTAAAACCTTAAATGCTCCGGTTACTTTTGGTATAATTGTAACGCTTAAAAACTTAAAACCGGCTACTATTTTTGGCATTATTGATCCTATCAAATAAAGCACGACCGGTGTTAAAGCTGCAAAGGCTGTAGTTAGCAAGCTCAGCTTCTTTTTCGCCTCTGGCATCTGTGCAAAGCTTTTGCTTAAGCCTTTTATTTCTGCTGAGAGCGTTTTGGTTCTTTCTATTAAATCGAAATTGACTACAATCGCTTCTCCGAGCTCATTTAGGGCTAGTGATATGTTGTCCTTCAAGGTTGAAAAAACGCCTCCTAGAGTGCCGCTTAGCTGCTTCATTCCTCCTTCAAACATTCCTCCTTCTTTCGTGGCGTCTGCAAATGCTTTTTGTAAAACCGGAAAAGTTACAGCTCCCTGGCTTACCAGTTCTTTAACTTGGTTTTCTGCCACTCCCATCGATGAGGCTAGTAGCTTTATGGCCGGTACTCCGTTATTAACTAATTGTAACAAGTCCTGCCCCATCAGCCTTCCGGATGCTGCTGCTTGTCCGAAGGCTACCGATATTCCCATCATATCGCCTCCAGAAACGGCCGCTATGTCTCCGATCTGTCTTAAGCTTTCATATGCTGCGTCGGAGCTTAATCCAAAACCAATAAGTGTATTATTGGCTCTTGCCAGGTCTTCTAGTTGGAATGGCGTTTCAGCGGAGAATTCTTTGAGTCGTTCAAAAGCTTTTGTTCCTTCCTCAACGGATCCGGTTAAAACGTTGAGCGATGTTTGGAGCTTTCCGAACTTGGCCGTTGTTCTTAGTGCCTGGATTCCTACTCCGGCTAGTGGTAGGGTTAATCGTGTTGTTAAGGTTCGGCCTAGCTTTTTGGTTGATGCAGAGAATTTCTTTATTTTCTCTTCGTTGTCAATTATGGCTTTGCCTACTTTTTTAAAAGTTTTTGATGATTGGTTTCCGAACTTTTGCAGCGAAATAGCAGCCTTCTGCATCGCTAGTTTAAATTGTTCGGCGTCTGCAAATAGGTTAACTCTTAAGCTTTGATTGTTGTCTGCCATCTTTACTTTTTCCCAAAATTAGTTATTATTTTTTGCTCTTTGTTTTGAGCTGCTTCTGCTATCTTTTTAAAGGCCTCATACTGCTCTCTGGTGCTTCTTGGTTTGTTTATGGTCTGTTCGTCTGTTGGCAGCCTTATAAGGTCGCTAGGCTTCTTCATTTGGCTTTGTTTTTGGCATTGGACGTTGTGTACCATTGCGGCTATGTATCTGGTGTGTTCCCATTCTCGGTTTGCTGCAATAATGGCCGCTTCCGACACCCTTCTGTTTTCTGCAAATGTTTGGCTCCAAAAGGTGGCCGGCTTGATTCCAATTTGGCCGATGTAATAATCCATTATGTCCTCCCAGGTGTCTCTGGGAGTTTCTACTTTCCCTGCGGTTCCGGATTTCGCTTTATGCCTTGGTTTAAGTCGTTGCCTAGAATTCGGCTTTGACCCATCGTTTCTACGATTTCTTGTACTTGTTCTGCGGTGATGTCCTCCATCCAATTTCCAACCTTAAACTCGTTATAGTCGATTGGGTTTCCTTCCTCCTGGTCGTAGGCCAAAATTCCGGCATATATCAGCGATCTCATCGCTTTAATGTTTAGGCCTTCTTGGAAGGTGTCGCCTATCTTGTCGATTCCTATTCCCATTTGTTCTGTGAAAATTGCCCAGAAGTTCATTGAAAAATGCAGCGTCCTATTTCTGCCTCCTAGTTTAATGGTGATGTAACCTCTCTTTTTGTGTGCCATAGTTTAATCAAAAAAAGGCACCGATGAGTGCCTTTTGGTTTTTTATGTTGGTATGTTTTAGTTGGTCGATTTTGTAATTGAACCTGTTAAAGTAATTGATCCGGAATAGCTAACAGGCGACTCCATCTCTGCCGTTGTCTCAACGCTTGATAAAAATCCGTTTGCTGTGTATACGTCGTCTCCGGTTTCTGCTGTTCCAAAAACACAAGTTATTTCTGTTCTGGCTAGCAAGTAGTCGTTTAATTCAATTGCGTTTGCTGTGTCGTCATATGCTACAAGCCCATCAAAGCTTATTTCTCCGCTCATAACTCCTGCGATAACCTCTTGAAATCCAGAGCTGTCTTTTGTCGTTGCTTCCGGTAGGTCATTGTTCAAAGTAAGCGTGCAGCTTGTAGTGTGTCCTAGTGTTTGGGTTTGTATCTTTAAAATTAGATTAGTTCCAGAAAATACTCCAGTTGTTGCCATTTGTTATTCTTTTTTACAAAAGTAGTTATTTTGTTTTAATTCCTGCTTTGGCTGTTATCCTTCCCCATAAAGCTACGGCCTGGCCAATGAAAAATGTAACTGCGCTTATGATCTGATCTGCGCTTTGAGCTACCTCTCCTGCATTTAAAATTTCGCCTGCTGCTCCTTGGATGTCTACCTTGCCTTGTGTCAAGCTGTAAACGATCGCTGAGACCGATGAAATTATTAAGCCTATGATGGTCTTTGATTGGTACCAATTCTTAAAGTCTGCGAACTTGGTCTGTACTATTTTTTTTGCCATTTTTATTGATTTTTATTAATGATTTTTTCTATGTCTTCGCAGTCAATCTCAAGCTTAAAGCTGAGGTCTGCGTTCCATTGGTGCATCGGTTTGTTTCCTTTGTATAAAATAACGACCGGAACGGCATTTATTTTTTTCTTAATGTCTTCCTTTTGGTCTTCAAGATAAGCAAATCTATAGTCTACGTCCTCAAAAATGTTTAGCTCCAGGTTGTTCTTTGTGTTCCATTTTGCGTTGATCTGAACGAGCGTCATTTTTTGCGCCTGGGTTGAAAATGGTAATAAAAAGAAAAAGCCCAAAATTAAATTTTTCATTGGTTGATTATTTCGTAGAGCTTCTCGTCTATCTTGTCTAGCTTTTTGCTGTTCTCTTCGACTTGCTCTTGGGTGTTTATTATCGTCTGTCTTATAAGCTGATCCTTAAGGTCGTATTCGGTTCTGGTAATGCTTGGTTCTGGGAGTCGTTTTGCCTCGTCTATGTCCTTCTGTAAAGTAAGGTACATCGTGATCAAGCTTCCGGCTCCGGCTACTATTAAAGCTATCGTTTTTATGTCTAGTGTCAGTTTCGTGTTTTCGCTTATTTCCGGCATCTCCCTTTTTTTTACAAATATCGAAATTTTAAATTTATGCAGGCCTCATAGCAATCGTTATGGTTCTTGCGTTTCGTGTTGCGCTTATGCCAATAGCTCCAGGCGATTCTTGGTTTGTTGTGCTTACGCTTTTGTAAACTCCAAGCGTGTTAGATTGGAGTGTTGCAGTTCCTCCAAAACCTACGTCTGCTCTTGTGTATCCTGTTGGATCTGTAAAGGTAACCTCTGGAGCTTCGCATCCTGCTCCTATAAAAATCATTGATCCTGCTGTTGCCGGTGTTATGGCTGCCGGTGTTATTGAATTTAAGTCAGTAACTACGTTTTTCGTTGGTGTAACGTCTAATGGCGTGCTTGAGTCAACCCCAGAAAAAGCGGCTAAAACCATCGATCCGTTTGAGCCAGAGAAAAATGTAGCCGTGTATGTAACGTCTGCTCCTGTTGCGAAAATATAAGCTGCTCTTAGGGCGTGTGTTGTAGTGGTAACGTCTATGTTTGTCCATCCGGATGACAGCGGTGGTTCTGTTGTGCCAGAATCCGATAAAATCGCAATAACAAAATCTCCGCTTGTAAGTCCACTTAAAGTTACCGATCCTGGATTAAATCCTCCCCTAAAAACTCCGTTTGTTGCTGCTCTAAATTGAATCGATGGCGTGGGCGTTATTCCAAGTTGAGATTGCCTTAGCTTGTTAAAGTAATTGATTATCATTCCTCTAAGAAATAAAATAAATTTTCCACTCCGTCGTTATAAACAATCATTTTCATTGGCTGTGAGTAGGTTGGGCTTTGTAGCTTTGTCGCTCCTGTAACGCTTGGCTCTGTCGAGTTGGTAACGTTAACGTATGCAAATCCTCCGGTAACTGCTCCGGATGCTATGGTGTAGGTTCCTGTGGTGCTTGTTGTGTCTGTGTAGTAGGTTCCTGCTATGTTGCTCAAGTCTAGGCTTGTTGGGTTGTTCGTTGAGTCTTCGCTTGCTATTGGTTCTGCAATTGCTGTAATTCCAAAAATTGCAAAGTGTGAGAGTTCGGTGTTGGCTGATGTCGCTACTCCAGAATCTCTTTGTACTCTAACTCTTAAAATGTCGCCTGCGTTTAAGCTTATAATCGAGCTTCCTTGCGTTGTACTTTCTTCTTGCGTCGTGTTCCTAGAATAGTCGTGTCCTCTGGTTCCTCTAACCTCTGAAAAGCTAGAGCCGCTATTTGTTGAAACCTCTATAAATCCGGTAACTATAACCCTGTTATTTCCTGTTTGATCTGAATCAATTGAGTAATTTATAAAGTAGTTTCCTTGGTTGGCAATCGTAACCTCTCCACTACTAATCGTAAAATGCGCAGCGTTTGAGGTCTCTCTTGTGGTGTCGAAGGGCATTGTTGTTGCGCTTTGTGTTATTGCGTGCGTCGCTCCATTCGCTCCTGTTAATTGCAAGTAATATGCCGTGGTTGAGCCTCCTCCTCCTCCTCCTCCAGAGTAGTTGTTCTCTGCGTAGTTTTTAGTGATCAACGCTTGAAGGCCTGCGCTATCTATTTGTGCGTCCGTTGCGTCCGATGTAACTGCGGTTTTGAATTTTGTAGCCATTTATTAAACCACTTTTGTGATTAAAACCCTTACTGCTGTTGTTAAATTCGAGGCAAAATTTACGCCTATATTGTTGGTGTCGTCTCTTTCAACGTCAGCAAATATCGTATTGTATGGCGAGGCGTTTTCGTAAAGCTGTACTATAACGTCTCTGGTTCCTAGGTTGTGTGTTATCGTGTAGGAGCTTGATCCTGTTGATAGCGTGCTTGCGAATGTCCGAGCATCTATCGCTGCTTTAACTCCGGCAGGTGTAGCTGCTCTTGTAGCGTCCGTTCCTGTCGTGTGTTCTGTGTTTGTAGCAATCTCAATAATCCCCTTCGTCGTTGTACTTGCGTCTGGCTCGTCTCCTGTATTTGAACCACTAAGAGTAGTTATGCCGTCTAATAAGTTTATTTCTGTTGCATTCGCTGTAACTCCTGTGAGGTCTGTTGGCGCAATATTAACATTTCCAGTTCCATCGAAGCTTTGCCCTGCTATGGTTACGGCTGCTTCTAGTGCTGTTGCGGTGTCTGCGTTTCCTGTAACATCTCCGGTAACGTTCCCTTCAATATTGGCGATCAAGGTTCCGGTTGTTACTGAAAGTGAGCCGGTTGATGCTCCGGTCGCTGTTGTTGTTCCTACTTTAAACTTATCGCTTCCTTCTTGAAATCCAATAAATCCATTATCTCCTGTGCTTCCTCTTTCAAGAATAAGCCCTAGGTCGTTGGTGTTTGCTCCTGCGTTTCCGGATCCTAATTCTATAAGGGCATCTGCGATGGTGGTGTTGGTTGAGTCTACCGTAGTTGTTGTTCCGTTAACATCTAGGTTTCCTTGGATAGTAACTCCTCCTGTGAACGTCATCGTAACGTCTGCGGCATCTCCTATCGATGTGTCATCGCTTATTTGTCCTAGCCTGGTTCTCAAATTGGCGACGCTGACATCCGTGTCGGTGTTTGTTTCGTGCGTGTCAATCATCGATTTTATATCGGCCGGTGCATATCTGCGGATGCCTGTTTCGGTTCCTGCGGTTCTCTCTGCGCTCGATACTTGAGCTACCTGGTTGTTGTATGCCGTTTCTATTTCTGAATCGCTTTGATCTGCCGTTGCACTTGTTTCAATGCCATCAAGTTTTGTTTTGTCGTCATCGGTCATAGCTCCCCAGGCTGAAGTTGTGGCGGCAGGTACGCTTGCGTTGGTTCCGTCTGATGAGTTGATCGTCAGCGATGAGTCTGTGGCTGTTGCGCTTAAGTTCGTAGTGACATTTGAAACCTTGGCGTTGTTGGTAGCTACATTGCTCTCTAGCGTGTCAAGGTCTACGGCCTGGGTAATGGTTATGAAATCCACTTTTGCAAGCTGTCCGGATGTAGCAAATTTATTTGTTGTGCTTGTGTCGGATATGTCGTCGGCATCTAAAACCACTACTCCTGTTAAGCCATTAACCGAATCTACGGCTCCGCTTCCTGTTCCTACCACCTGCCAGGCGTTTGTGTAATATTTTAGTTCGTCTGTGTCTGTTCTGTAGAAAAGCTGCCCTTCAACCGGCGAGCTGGGATCGGAATTTCCGCTATGTACTACTGCGTTAGTAAGTTGATTCTGGTTTAAGTCTATCGCCGCTTGTACGTCCAGGGCGGTTAAAAATTTCAATGCCATAATTTCTTAATTTAAAAAAGCTTTTCCTGCTGTTGCTAGCACAAAGTTAATAGTTATTTGGTTTATTGAATTGAAGGTTATTTCTCCAATTATCAAGTCGTGAGCCGTGTCGGTTATTTCAACGGCAGGGTATTTCTTTAGGTTGTGGTTTATAGTCCAGGTTGTGCTTGCTTCGGTTTGGGTGTGGGTGTAATGTTTGTCGGATTGAATCTTTCCAGAAACTACCACCTCTACCTCTATTGGTTGCGAAATGTCCACAAATTCAATCGTTGGTGTGTCGTTGATCTCGATTAAATTTATCGCTAGTTCGTTGGTGTGGTTTATTAAGCTTATTTCTGTCGCCATTGGTCTAGTCTGCTATGTCTTCTATAACTTGAAAAACTCCCCTTAAATATGTTTTAACGTCTGTTGCGTCGCTGTCGTTTGTAAGCTGTAAGTCATAGAAGTAGTTTCCTGCGTTAAAGTCGCAAATAAAAGAATCCACTTTCAGTATTCCGTCTGCCTGGTCAGTCCAGGTTAGTCCGCTTCCGATTGTCAGCGTTCTGGCAATGGTTCCTGTTTTGGAGCTTTCTCTTATAACCATTTTAGGAGAGTAGCCTGTTAAGTCCTTCTCGTTTCCTGCTGAGCTCTCGTCGTCGTAAAACTTAAAAGTTATGATTTCGAAGGTGTCGCCTTTGTATTGATTTGGTAAGTTATAAGTTGCCATATTGCAAAGTTAATTTTTTTTGATTTTAGCGTATTTCTCTATTGATCTGCCTCCGAAGTAGCTAACATAAGTTGCTACCAGGATGGTTTCTAAAAGCGATCCCCATTGTTCCTTTATCGTCAAAATTCCGGCTGAATCCAAAATAACATAAATCGTCATCGAAATCGTTAGGTATAAAATAATAAGCGGCCTTACTAGCTTGGCAAGTTTAACGTCGCTCTGTGCGTCGGCTTCCCATCGCCGTGTAACGGCTTCGAGTTCCTGCTCGTCCATTTCAAGCATCTTTAAGGCGGTTTCTTTGTCCGTCTGGCTCATAACCTTGTCGTCGGTTATTAAGTTCTTTACAAGGCCTAATAATCCCTTATCTGGTATGCTGTCGCCTAGGGCTTGAACTACTCCGGATCTGCCGACTAAAAATTGGCCGACCTTGGTGTCTTTAAATTTCTTCTTGCTCCTCCTGGGTTGGCTCATAAAAATCGTATCTCGTGGTTCCTTTTTTGTCCTTGTATGCTCTTAGCGTTTGGTTCCGGTTTTGGCTAGGGCTAACGTAGCTTATGTGGATCCAATCTGGATTTTCGTCGTCTCCGTATTCCCATATCAATTGGTCGTAGTCTAGCTCGTCATAAATGTAGCGGAACATTTCGGCATTGGTTTTATGCTTGAAGGTGTCGTCTATGTCCATCGCTTGTCCTCGGCAATGCTGCGATTTTATGTGCGAGCCTATCGCCTGGCATAATTCTTCGCTTCTATAAAAGCTTGTAACTTTTATTGCTCCTCCTGCCCAATCTCGAAGCGGCTCAAAAACACGCTGCGCTAGTCGCTTCATATTTTTGATGTGCATTGGTTTTGGTAGGTTGTGTATTCCTTTTTCTTCTGCTGTTTGGCTGCTTGTTGCTTCCTCCCAGGATATGTGGTCGCTTATGTAATAACTCATATCTGCTCTATTTTAATTGTAACATCGACTACTGCGTTGTGGTAGGTCTTGTCGTTTCGGTAGTCCTCGTCGTATTCAATGCCTTCTATTTCTGTTGTATAAACGTTTAAGTTGTTTGCGCTTAGGTCTATGTATCCTGCGCTCCTTGTTCTTATCGATTGGGTGATGCTATCTACAATGCTGTTAACCTGGAGGTCTCCTCCGTCGTCTCCGTTGAAAGAAGTAAAAACTTCTATTCGTGTTGTGCTTTGTGTATTAAACTTGGTCTGGTTCTGGTCAATCTCTAAAGTTCCCACCGAGCTAATCTTAATAAACGGCTCCGTGGCCGTAGACGGCACTTTATTATAAACCGGTACCTCAGCCCCATCGTACGTTATATTGCCGCTTAGGCGGTCTATAAATGCCTTTCTTATGTGGTGTTGTACCTCTTTCATTTTAGTATGTTTCCTATTTTGTTGTTTATGTCTTCGGCTATTCGCTTTATTCCTTTGTTTATGTTTTCAAAAAAAAATTCTTTAGCCTTCATCTTTCTGGTTCCAAATTCAATGAATCCGGAGTAGTCCGCTAAGCTCATTATTATAACCTTCCCTGCGTTTGGGTTGAGTTCTGTTTGTACCAGGTTTCTAAGATTTCCGCTTCGCAGGTATTTTGGCTTGCCGTTCTTGTCTGTTGGCACCGGTATGCTATAAATTTTGTCGCTGAGCGTTTTCTTGATGTCTCTGGTAATTAATAAGGCTCCTCCTCTCAGCGATTTTTGTACCTCTGTTCGGTCTAGTGCCTTAAGCTTTTTAAGCTTTGTCTGGAGCTCTAGGAAGTCTTCAGCGTTTAATGTTCCATTAAAAATCTTAGGCATCAGCTTATCTTGGTTGCTTTTATGGTTGTGTATTGATCAAGCGTGGATTGAAATCTTCCATTGATTCGAAACGTGCCACTAATTCCTTCTATTTCCAGGGTGTCGTTTTCTGTGATCAAGTCTGCGGTTCTCTTCCTCATTTTAAACTCCACCGACAGCTCTTGCTTTTGTCTTCCTTCGTTAAGTCCTACGCTTGCGTTTAACTCCTCAAATTCTGCCCATACCTCCTTGTATGTCGTTATAGTGGATGTTGTGCCTCCATAGCCGTCCGAAGTCTTCGCTAATCGCTTTATTTTGATTCTCTTGTTGAAGTTCCCTGCTTGCATTAAATGTATGGCACTTTATGGATTGATACTAGGCTTCGAGCTGAGGTTGGTAGCTCCTGGACGATTGTTCCTGTAGCGAAGTCTGCCCTGTTGTCGTAAAGCGTCGAAACCATTTGTAATATCGCTTGCTTGATTGAAGCGTCAACGAATCCCTGCGTTTGGTAGGTGATCTTGATTTTTTTTGCCGGCAGCTCGTCAAGTTCTATAACCTCTTTAAAAATTCCTATCTCGGTGTAGCTTGCTGTGCTTCCTTCTGCTGTTATGGTCTGGATGGTTCGAACCGGAGCAAAAGGTATATTGATGTAGCTTATGGCTTCGTCTAAGAAAAAAGTCCGGTCTTTGGCTACGATATCTCGGCAGATGTAATTCTCTATCGTGATTCGTGCCTGTTCAATCATATTTGTGATCAAGTAGTTGTCTGCGTCGGTGTCTACTCTCAAGTAGTTTTTTGCCTCGGCTAGCTCTACCGGCTCAGCTCCTAAAACGTGATTTATGTAGTTCTGTGTCATTCTGCTTTAGGCTTTCTGGTTCTTCTTTTTGGTTTTTCTGCTTTGGTCTCAATGGCAGCCTTCTCTTCTTTGGTTTCTTTCCTGGCTTTCTCTTCTTTGTGTTCAATGCCTAGCCCTTTGTGAATGTAAAACCTAGCGGTGTCCTGGTCTAGGTTGTGTACCTCTCCTTCTCTGTGCCATTGGTTGTCGTTGAAAACGTCTTTAATGATTTTGATCTTCATAATTTCTTGATTTAAAGCAAAAGTACAAAAAAGCCGCATCCTTTCTTGGTGCGGCCTTTTCTAAAAACAAAACCAGTCTATGAACAAAATTCAAAAGCAAAGTTATTAAAATATTTTGCCATCGTTTTTTTGTTGCCCAGGCGTATGCTCTTCTGGTCTTTGTATGGGAAAATGAAAAAACCTTCAAAGGCGGAGGAGTAAACTGCGAAAAAATCTACATCCTGTCTTTGGTATTTTTGTGCGTTTCGATCTGCGATGTTCAGCTTAACGTCTCCTTTCTTTCCTTTCTTTTGTCTTGTGCCTTTGATTTGAACTTTAACGATCCGTTCTCCGGTGTCTATGATGCAGTCGTAGGCCGAGTGCGTTTGTAGTGGAAATGAAACAGCGTAGCCTTCCTCAATGCATTTTATGGCTAGCAGGTATTCTACGTATGTTCCGAAGTCTTGCGGTGTCATCGGTCTGGGTTGTTGCCTTAAATTTAGGCAAAAAAAAAGCAGCCGTTTCTGGCTGCTCTTACTTCTGGTGTTGGTTTTTTAAATGTCCTTTAAAACCTCTCTTGCCCAATCGTTCAAGATCCACTCGTTCATATCTGCCGCTTTAATGCATTCTCTTGTTACTCGGCCTAGCTTTTTATCAAAACGTTGAGTTTTGTTATCTAAAATATCAAGCTTCGATAATTCGGCTCTGGGGGTAAACTGAAAGCTTCCGTATTTCTGCTTAAGCTCTTCTGCAAAATCTTTAGCTTTTTTTGCGCTTGTCTCGTAGTTGTAAAATGCTTCTTTAAATTTTTTCTCTAATTCAATCTTTAAGATTAATTCGTTTAGGGTGTCTGCTGTGATAATTCTGTTTTGCATTGTTTTTGTTTTTAAATCTCCTGCAATATAAAATATTTTTTATTAATACCAAAATTATTTTAACCTTTTTGTAAAAAAAAAGCAGCCGTTTTCTGGCTGCTCTTCTTGATCTGGTTTTGGTTTTAAACGCATTCTCTCAGTCGGAGCTTTGTTCTTTTGTGTTTGTAGTAGTCGGCTACTGCGTTTCCTTTGCCGTAGGTCTCTTCGCATTCGTCGATCCATCTGTCCTGGCGTTCTATGGCCTCGTCTAGAAATCCGACTATATCATCGTGCTTCTTTCCTGGCAAGGCGTCGTATCCATTTTTAAGCTTTAGGTTTCTGGCGGCGTGCAGAAGGTCTAGCAAGTTTGAAATTTCATTTTGTGCTTTTGCAATCATACTGCCCATATCTTCTAGGGCTAGTTTTGCGGTTTGTTTTGCTGTTTGTGTCATTTTGAAAAAAATTAAAGGTTAAAATTAAAAGTCTGTTTCTGTTTCCAAGGCTCCGGCCTCGAAGTATTCGGCTACCCATTCGCAGTTGTTGGCTGCCTGCATCATCATTTTGTTTTGCTCAGTAAATCCGTCGATGGTAACTCTGATCTCATCTCCTACTCGTTCCAGGATCTCCTCTATCTTCCATTCTGCTGCTTGTTCTTCTGTCAATCCGTAGGCTGCGTTCATTGCGAGCTGTTTTAGCTCCTGGAGCAATTCGTAGTTCTTGTCGTTTTTCATATGCAAAAAATCTATGGCGTCTTTCTTGTTTCTAAATTCTGCAATAGTCTGCTGAATTTTTTTGTCATAAACGTAGGTCTTGTTGCTTGTGGTTCCGTGGTCAATTTTAAATCTGTTAAGCATTTGTTTTGTTTTTTAAATCTCCTGCAATATAAAAAATATTTTAACTACTGAAAAATTATTTTATGTTTTTTTTTTAAAAAAAAAGCAGCCTCCTGGGCTGCCTTCCTTCTGGTGTTGATCTGTTATTTAAACTTTTGAAAGTCTGATTATGTCTAGAAGTGTTTGCTGTGGTACTCCTTGTTCTAGTAGTTCGTCTACTAATTGCTCTTTCTTGCTGTGAAGGTAGTAAAGGGTATCTGATATTTCGTCTTCTAGCTTGTAGTTTGGTTTTGCTCTCCTTTTGTTTCTTTCCGATACCTCTGAAAATAATTTTTCAATGATGCTTGCTCTTCTTACCGTTTGTCTGAATTTGTCGATTGTTCTCATAATTTGTATTCTGTTTTGTTTTTTAAATCTTCTGCAATATAAAATATTTTTTAACCACTGCAAAATTATTTTGTGTTTTTTTTTTAAAA
>Ga0213860_10000102_pt1 | contig 32409 bp, 43 predicted proteins | sample PICome_3_FD_160118 | JGI IMG/M metagenome (GOLD analysis project Ga0213860, IMG submission 160118) | Coastal seawater microbial communities near Pivers Island, North Carolina, United States - PICO550 | ecosystem: Environmental > Aquatic > Marine > Coastal | place: USA: North Carolina...
CGTCTACCGATTCCGCCACACCGACAAGGCGACTCAGGTAGGATTTGAACCTACGACCGACTGCTTAGAAGGCAGTTGCTCTATCCAGCTGAGCTACTGAGTCAATAAAGAAGGAGACAATCAGAATTGATTGAATCCTGTACCAGACATCCAACCATCTGGTCCTGTATGAAAATTCTCTGATCCACCACCAAACTCTGGAAGAGGGTTGAGTTGAGTAGTGGTTTTGCCTCCCTTAGTAGCAACATTATACAGCACTTCGTGGATATTGTCCACTTCTTTTGACATGTCTTCAGAATCTGCACTGAGTAATTGCTTTTCTTCTTCTAACTGTTTTACCATATCAAGATACTCTCTCTGTTTTTCAGAAAGAATAGGAGTAGGACCAAACCATGGGTCATCTTCTAGAATAACAGGAGCAGGAACTCCAGTGTAAGGTTTTACTTTCATGAATCTTTTAATTGAATTGATAATTTTCATGATTGCCAGTAGTAGTGGTAGAAGTTTCCATTGGGGGCACACATTGGATCTTCTGACGCTACACGATATCGTAGCATACTCTGACCCTTGAAGTCTGTACGATCACCGATCATATTATATGCTGTGAGCATCTTAACATTATCTTTAAGACGATTCACAACTGCATCTTTAGCAGTAGGGTTCCAATAAAGAAATCCTTCATATTGATTGGGAGAATATACAACATCCGCAACCGTGTTTGGATATTTAGGTGAGCGGACACGATTAATAATAGATACTGCCACACAATATTCATCCATTGTGTTTGGTGCTGCTTCAACTTGTACTGCTCTTGCTAAATGATCATAATCCATTGGCGTCAGCGCCGCCAGTATTTCCAAAATCAAAATAATCTTTCCTGTAGTAACGTCCAAGTATGTTGGAATTATAAAAGGCAGGAGTGCCGTCTGTCAAGGCTTTTGTCAGAACATCATGGAGAAAAAGTTGCCTTGTCTCTTCATAGTTTACACGTCCTGGCGTGGTGTGGAGCGAGAGTATGACACGACTAAAACTGTCCTTACCATACTCCTTGATGTCGTCCTTTAGTTCTGGACATGACCCGTAATATTTTTTCCAGTCACTCTCTGAAGTGACTCTACGCTTACCCCCCTTTGGTTTCCTTTTCTGCCAAAAATACTTTCTCCCAATGTACTGTCGTTCGTTGGAGAGATTGGTAATGATATAAACAAAACCGTAGTTATCCCGAATAAGGTCCCGATCAAAAACGGTGCCCATATATCTCCAAGGGTTTGGGTAATCTGTTTTTTCCACATAATCATAATATCCTCTAGTATTTATTCAGTCCCACGGGTCTGGTATTTCTTTACTGACTCCTCCCACTCCTTCAGACTGCTCTGACAATCTGGTGGTTCTGGATCCTTGATCCCCTTTAGTGTCTTCCACTGACCGTACATTGCCTGAAGCATCCACGACTGGGCTAGTGAACGTGGTCCCTCTTTCAACAATTGGATTTGATATTGAGATAGACCAGCCTTCATCTCCAAAAACTCCTGTCTCCACGATGTGTGGGGTGATTTGTCTGTCATCTTCCTCCCATAGTTCATGCAATTTTTTGGTTTCTAAGTCAACACCTGCCATGGTATTCAAAACTTTACCATCCCAATACCATTTTTCCACATATGAGAAAAGGTATTTAAGAATAGTATCAAGAGGTGGTTTCTGTTTACTGATCCACCTCTTTATTTTCTGCAGCGTTGTTTCTTTTTCCTTGTCAAAGACAATTTCAAAATTATAATTTAAACCCTGCGAAGGTGTCTTTTTTGACATCTTGTTTAATGCTCCCGATCATGTATGACTCTACCTCTGTCTCTTGTGGTGCTACTTGTAGTCCTTTAGAAGACAACCAGTGTGCTGTCCAAGGTAGTGGGTTATTACTAATAGGAGTGTCAAAGATTGCCTTAAGACCAATAGATTTCAGGCGACGATTGGCAGTCCACTCAACATACTTAGCAAGTAGTTTATCATTGAGACCAATGATAGATCCATCCTTGAACAAATACTCTGCCCAAAGTTTCTCTTCTTCTACACACTGTTTAAACATATTATAAACGTTATCCTCTTCTTCCTTGGCAATCTCTGCCATCTCAGGATCATCACCATCACGCCACTTATTCAGAATGTTCTGAGTGACAGTCATGTGTTGTGATTCATCTCTTGCGATGAGTCCGATAATTTTAGCACTTCCTTCCAGAAGTTTAAGTTCCCCGAATGCGAAAGAACAAGCAAACGACACGTAAAATCTAATTCCCTCAAGGATATAGACATTAGCGACCGCTCTATATAATTTTCTTTTGATATCATGGAGTTCCCATGCTGCGGTTGGTGATTCTCTCCACCCCTCACGCCACATATTACCTGTATCATATACATGAGCTGCCTGTAGGAACTCATCATATGCACGTGTAACTGATTGTGCTCGTGAGAGGATCTTCTCGTCGTCTAGAATGTGGTCAAAGACGACAGAGGGATCTGGGTATACATTTTTAATGATATGCGTATAGGAACGACTATGGATCATCTCCATGGTCTGCCAAATATTCATGCACCCTTCAAGCTCAGGTAGTGAGCAATAAGGCAGGAATGCCATGCCAGGACCACGACCTTGTACGGAGTCCAAGAGGATCTGATACTTGAGATTGCTAGTAAATATGTGTTTTTGTGCATCATTTAGAGTTTGATAATCGGCACGATCTTTCTGCAAAGAAACCTCTTCTGGTCTCCAGAAAAATCCAAGTTGAGTTTGTGTTAGTTTATCAAAGATAGGATACTTAAACTTATCATATCTTTGAACACCTAGTGGTGGTCCAAAGAACATTTTTTGTTTCGTTGTATCTACTTGGTCAGTATTGAATACTGTAATACCGTCTACACTAGTCATGGGTTTATCATTGATCCTAAATTTTGCAGCTGTCACAATCGTCCTCCTCGGTTGTAAATATGTCTTCTAACAAATTCTGAATTGATTCTTTTTTCTCGTCAGTTAATTGTGGTTCTTCTCCTTTCTGATCATATGTGTTCTGATAATATGAAGTCTTCCAACCATACTTATAGGTCTTTAGAAGATCACCTGCCATAACAGAAACTGGCACCTCATTGTTGTCATAATTTTCTGGATTATAACTCCAGTTACCAGAGATCGCTTGATCAAAGAACTTCTGCATAGCAGAGACAACTTTGATATAACCATCATTGTCTTTCATGTCCCAAAGAAGCGTGTAATTATTCTTGTAAGTTGTGAACTGTGGAACAATTTGCTTAAGGGGTCCCTTCTTTGATTTTTTAGTGGACAAGTATCCACGAGGTGGTTCAATTCCGTTTGTGGCATTTGACACAACGGAACTGCTCTCTGAAGGCATTTGTGCGGACAACGTGCTGTGTCGCAATCCAAACTCTTTGATGTCAGACCGTAAAGAATCCCAATCATGATTCAATTCACTTCCACAGAACTCATCAATGTCACGCTTGTACGTGTCAATAGGGAGGAGACCGTCTGCATACTTGGTGCGAGAGAAATATTCACATGCTCCCTTTTCTTTTGCAATTGTGTTGCTGGCTTTGAGTAGATAGTACTGGAAAGATTCAGACAAGTCGTGGACAAGTTTCCATGCTGCTGGGTCATCGTAATGTGCTCCATGTTTTGCTAGGTAATGTGCCAATCCGATATAACCAATACCTAAACTTCTTCGTGCAAGTGTAGAACGTTCTGCTGCACTTACTGGATAGTTTTGGTAGTCAATCAATTCCTCAAGTCCACGAACAGAAAGGTCACATAGTGCTTCCAGTTCATCAAGAGACTTAAGTTTACCTACATTGACTGCAGATAAAATACATAGTGCAATTTCTCCTTCAGTATCATCAATATGATTGATGGGATCTGTAGGCAAAGTAATCTCTTGGCAAAGATTACTCATGTTTACTTTATCCTTGAATGATGAATGACTATTACAGTGATCAATGTTCATCAAGTATAGACGACCAGTCTCTGCACGTTCTTTCAGGAGATCAAGAATAAGTTCTTGAGCGCCGATAGTTTTCTTCGGAATAGATCCATCAGATTCATAACGTGTATAGAGATCATCAAAATCATCAGTGCCAAAAGCATCATAAAGACCTGGGACATCGTGAGGTGAGAATAAGGTGATGTCTCCATTTGCAATGAATCTTTCGTAGAAGAGTTTGGAGAGTTGGATTGAGTAATCAAGTTTTCTGACACGGTTATCTTCTGTTCCTTTATTATTTTTTAGTACAATAATATCTTCTATTTCTTGGTGCCAGATAGGAAAGTGGACAGTCGCTGACCCACCTCTGATCCCGTTTTGAGTGCAGCATCTGACAGTTGATTCAAACTTTTTAAGGAAGGGGACCACACCTGTGTGTTGAACTTCTCCGCCTCTGATTTTAGCGTTGATTCCCCTGATTCTACCTGCGTTAATACCGATACCAGCCCTTTGTGAGACATAGTAGCCAATAGCCATATCACTGCTAAAGATACTATTGAGGGTGTCATCAACATCAACCAGAACACAAGATGCAAATTGACGAAGAGGTGTTCGGACCCCTGCCATGATTGGTGTTGGGATGTTGATTTTGTGTCTGCTGATTGCGTTGTAGTATTCTCTGACATACTCCAGTCTATCCTCTTTATAGTTTTGGAATAGTGTTGCAGCAATCATCATGTACATATACTGTGGAGTCTCGTAGACTTCTCCAGAACTACGATCTTGCACCAAGTACTTATCAACTACCTGACGCAATCCAGCATACGTAAACAACATGTCTCGGTCATGATCAATGACACGATTCAATGCTTCCCACTCTTCATCACTATATTTACCAATGATACCAGAGTCGTAGATACCTTTCTCTACACACTTTGTAGCATGTTCTAGAACGGGAGGATACCCATTGGTCCATTCAGGACCAAACACCTGCTTACTAAGACCATATAGAAGCAATCTAGCAGCAACAAATTGGTAGTTAGGTGCATCCAAACTAATCAAATCACTTGCAGAACGCACAAGAATCTCTTGAATTTCAGCAGTGGTGATACCATCATAAAACTGAATCCCAGAATTCATTTCAACTTGAGAAGAACTGATGCTCCCGCCAAGACCTTCGCATGCTTCTTCTACTACCTTGTGGATCTTTTCTAGGTTCAAGGGTTCCACAGACCCATTACGCTTACGAACTTTTGTTCCGTGACCGTTGCTCATACTTTCTTCCAAGTGTTAAATTTAAGGGTTGCTTCTAATCCCCGATAGACATTACAGTCTACCAGAGATTGCACATCATGTCCAGCTAAGAACATGTCATTGATGTCTTTCTCTTTTATTCCAGTAGGCCAAATGACTACCTTGTCTCCTCTGTCAATGACTTTGGAGATTCTATTGACGATTTCTCTATTGCGTGGTTCATTATCAAAAACCCAAATATAATTGCTCCAACCAAACGTCCGAATATCAACATCGGACCCAGCCATAGCAACCGAGTTTTCCAAGAAGGTTGAGTCAAATGGTCCCTCCACAATATAGATCGGATTTTCTGTATTAATTCTATCCTGTCCAAAGATCTTGGGTTGTGCCTCGTCCAGCATGATCGTGATGTATCTTAACTTTGCCTTGGGGGCTAGTGATCTGCCTTGGAATCCAAAAAGGTTACCTTGTTTGTCTTTGAAAGGGATGATGATGCGGTCGCTATCTTGTCTTAAGGTGTCAAAAGTTTTCTTTTGTTTATTTGTCCATGCTTTAAATTTAGGACAGTAGTGAAAATAATCTAGGTCTTTGATACCTCTTTTTTCAAGATAGATTCGCGCTGGGTGAGAACTATTTAGGTCCGATATTTTCTGTAAATCGGTATCTCTTTTAACAAATTTTGGTTCGCTGAAATTTAATTTAGGGTTGGGTACGGTAGTTCCTTTGCCAGACTTACCTTCTTTAAATTTCTCCATGACATACTGGTCATGTAAAAAACTATCTTGATCCTTAATAAAATTTGATAAGGTTCTACCCATGCCACAATTATGACATTTATATACAAAATCGTTCTTAATCTTAAACAAATATCCCCTCGCCTTATTGCGTCTCTTTTGCGAGTCACCACAGTAAGGACACCTGAAATTGTACAGGTCTGCCTTCTTGCGACTGAAAAGATTCAGGCGAGGGGATATTAAATTGATATACTTAACGTCAAGATAACTCACTAAGGGGCATCACCACTGAAGGTAGTGTACCAACAGGAGTGCCAGTTGTCAAGCGGTCCTGTGACGGTTGAATAACTGGTTTGATTATTGTTTGTCCGAGTGGAGAAACCATGAAACTAATAATAGCAAGCCCACCAAAAATAGTCCACATTTTCTTTTCCATGAGGCGAAGTCGTTCATCAATTTTTCTGATGTCTCTTTCACAACCTTTCTTTATCTCCAGTGATTGTCGGTTAACCTCACGATGAAGACTCTCTACCTTCTCAAACAAGACAGCATCTATCCTGTCCTGTTTATCTAGTTTTTCATTATGAACGGCAAGCAACTTACCCATTTGAATTGAATTTTCTTGTAGCGATTCAACTACTCTTTCCAATCTTTCAAGGATAGCTGTGTTTATATTGGTATTGTCGTCCACAATAAGGCCCTCAATCAGACGTTTCTGATAGCAAAGTCAAGAGCGGATTGATATGTGGTAGCATCTTTGTTCAGCATGTACTGGAACTGTTGCTTATGTGTATCATCCAACTGAGCATAGCAAGCAGCAATACGTTTTGCTGAAAAGTTATCTAGGTTCTGGGTAGAACCATCGCCAAACTGAATCTTCGCGAAGTTAGTTTCGCCCTGAGGATTAAGTTCGCTGGTTGCCACATCTAGTGCAACCTGCACTACATCTTGATTTTCCATAATGTTATCACCTGTAAATTCTACTGAGTTATTCATTTTCTGAAGCTTCTTCGTCTGAGAAGTTGCTTTCTTTTTGAAGTCAGACAAACGTGCCTTCATTAATACATCCATTTCTTTCGTCTTGGACTGCATTTTTTTCTTCGCTTCATCACGTTTTTTCTGCAGATCTTTTTGGCGGTTCAGTTTTTTCATCTGACCGATCTGTTTCTGTGCTCTCTCAGTCTCAGAGGGAGCAGCTTCAGAAATAGTTGTTTCTAATTCTTCCTTCATTTTCCTACGTTGAATACGATTAAAAAGAGCACGAGCGCCTGATGTTCGTCCATCAACTTTATCTTGATTGGACTTTTTAATACGACGGTGTTGTCTAGGATTAACAAATACAAAAGCGGGTGGTAATGCCAAACCACTTCCGTCACCTGCTGTCATTTCTGAAATGTTTTTCATATCAGATCCAATTCCTTTAGACAATTGTCATCTATATCCTTATTTAGTGCGGGAGGAAGTCTATCTAAAAACAATAAAAATGCTTTAAGAATAGACCAGTAAGGTTTCTCCAGTTTAAAAAACAACAACGGAGTTGCTGCATCACCAAACATATTATACAAGCATATAATATGATTTAAAATCAAATGCTTTTTAAACTCCCCCGTGGTGTGATACCTACGGAGGAGTCGTTTAATATATTTAAATTTTTTAATGTCTTCCTCAAAGTCAGCATATGTAACCGACTGAGGATTATCATAATTTTTAATGGCAAAAAGGACCCAATTGTCCTGATTCAATTCATCAAATTTCATTCATCCTCACTCGGTATCTGCTGCGATAGTATCATCTTCCTGAGTTTCATTAGCATTAATGTCAGCATTAGCAAGAGTAACTAAATGCTCTGCTTTGTGACGTGTTGCTCCAGATGAATCGGTGTATGTAAAATACGACCACCATCCAGGTGCATTGATACCACGAGCTTTGTTCACAGATAGTGCTGCTTCTGTTTCATCAACAAAGACAACAGTTTTTGATTGTGATGACGCTGCGATGCCTCTACCAGCCTTTGTGACGTTGGCATTGCTGTCAGTTCTTCCGTATAGAGACATGGGTTCTCCAGTAAATGACTTTATCTAAATTTTATTTATAAGAAAGGGGGACTATTGTCCCCCGTCCTATCACGCTTCTTCGCGTGTTTGGATTGCTTTGGTTACAACTTCTAGAAGTTGGTCATCCATTTCGGTCTTAGTGAGTTTAACTGCCTTACCTAGAATTGCTAGGCAAATGTCAATTAGTTTTTCTCCTAGTTCCTCATTCTCAGGAATGTTGTCTACAGCATCGCGAATGACTTTAGATGCTAGTGGTAGTAAAAATGAAAGCATGATCTTAATTACAAGGTGCAGTAACTATTTATTTAACACCCATCTTCTGTCCGTTATTATCCTTAATCTGTGGCATTACTTCCACAGTTTTCTTCTTTGACTTCCTTTCTTTGTCCTTAGACTCACACTCTTCACGTAGTTGTCTGAAGTTTTTCATTTTTTCTTGCTCATTCCAATGATTTTACTGACCTTCTTACGACGTGCTAGAAGATACTTGTCGGACTTATCGTGATCTCCATCATTATCAACGTCCTTATCTTCCTTACCTACTGGGTCAAGTTTCTTTTCTTTGATCTCCTCACCTTCTGGTTCAAAACCTGCCTTAACACAGTTGTCAACACGCTTACCACCCTTCATCTTGGTGCCCATTTGCTTGTAACCTTTCCAGCAAGCTTTGCCATCAAGACCTTTCTTCTTCTCAATGATGATTACTTCACCATCAACTTCAATCTCTTCACGCTCAAGAACAACCTCTTCAGCAACTGACTTTTCTTTCTTGTCAATCTTTTTCTTTTTCTTGGTAACGTCCTCTACTTCAGCACCATGAGATTGAGGATCCATACCCTCAAATGCCTCAGGAATATTGCTACCTTGGAAGCAATCACCGTCCATCCATTGAGTATACATCTCCATTAGAGATGCAGAATAGGCATCATTATGCACTACTTTATTAACAGGTCTCTGCTTATCCATTGTTTAAAATTGAAGATCTTCTATGGTTTATTTATAGCACGAATGTCTTTTACCCACTCTCTAAACATCCTTCCGTCCTCTGTAACCACAATTGCATAGTTCACACCAGTGCGATGAACGGTTCCTTTGTCACCAGTTCTAGCAGACATAACGATATCTCCCTCAGAAATCACATCATTCTGACGATGTGCTTGGCGGAGTGCTTGTTCTCTCAGTTTCTTGAAATCTTTCATTTAAAATTAGCGGGCAAATTTGCCTTTATCTCTTGCATAAGAGCACGGCAATCATTATCATTTAATGCTCTAGGAATGCCAGAACGAAATGTTTTAAAGTCACCAGCAAATGCAGCGCGTCTCATTTTCGTTCCTGAAATAGCGAATGTATCACCATCAGCGTCTCTACTCCCAGAAGATTTTATTTCAATCTTCCTGAATGAGAAATCCTTTCCGTTATATTTATGGAGGAATTGCATAGCAGCAACTCTATCCGAACCTACAAGGAATATCACTTCATTATATCCAGCAAGCATCAAATCCTGAAGGATAGCAACAGGTTGTTTTGGTCCAGAAAATATTTTACCACGATGTTCTGGGAACATCTTATTCATGTAATGTAATTTGCGATCTGGTGGGAGAGGATTGCTACCTTTCTTATCTACAGTTTGTGAAATGTAGATGCGATAGTCGTGCGACCCTGCTGCTTGTTTCACACCAGCAAAATTCTCTTTATGTCCAGTTGTTGGTGGTTGAAACCTACCAAAAGTAAAATAACACTTGTTGCAATTTAACGCCATTGCTTCTGAAGAGTAAAGTTATTGTATGCAAACTCCATGCGATTGACAAACTTGATCATGCTGCCATCTTTGTGAAGAACATATCCTTCAGGAGTAGTAACCTTATATCCTTTTTCAGTCTGAACGTATGTTCTAAACTCTTCTAGGTGGTCAAGTTTATCTATAACCATTTGTTTAACTGCCTGAAGCTCTTTATATAAAGCAAGCATTGACTTGAATTTATATACATTATCTACCACGTAATTCTGACTGCCATATACAAGATTTCTTTTTGCAGTTAGGTTCGCAACAGTTTTAATTTTTGATAGTTCCTTCTCCATCTTGTCACCATAGAAATTGAGCATGTCATACATCGCTTCATCTACATTTCCTATGCTACGAGCATTTTTAATTTCATTATTAAAAAATTGTTTGAGGTAAGATGCTATATGAAATTTTTTATCTCCTGTTGTACCAGTTTTTGCTACCAATTCATCAAGAAAATCACCACACATCTGACACATGCGTTCAATCTTAGAGATGTAGTTATCAAACTTTTGCATCTCAGTTGATGTAAACCCAACCTTATGCATTGGAGTATCATTTTTTACTACTAAAGCATCATTAGACCCATCTACATCAGCTCCTGCAAGTGCTTGCATAGATTGAAAATCATCGCCTCTATAATGTGTATGAAATACTACTCCAATCTTTGCTCTACCTGCTGCTACTCCGATAGGATGGTCAGTAGGAATACCATATGTAATAGTATTAGGTCTAAAGGTATGCAGTTTTTCACCTTTAATAACTTCAGTCTTTAATGTTGAACTAGTAAACAATAAGTCTCCCTGTACTATCCCTTTTATACCTAGGGTAGAAAAGTATCTCAAAGAGAATTTTAATTTCTCTGCTAAATCTCCCTCATAATATAGATCAACATCAACATCTGTATAACAAATCTTTGGTGTTTTTGCAAAGACAGATTTAGTACCAACAAAAAACATTCCACTGTTAGGATCTGTTCCACATATAACTGATGGAGCACCATCCCACTTGGTTTGCATGAAACCACCACTATCTTCCTGACCTAACATCTTACGAAGTTCTTTTAAAAAAGATACAGCAGCTTTACAACCCTCAACTCCATAGTTAAGCATCTCATCTTCTAGATGTTCTAGGTGTTTTAGTTGTTTAATATTTGCCATTAGTCGTTAAATACCGTTGCAATACTTTCACCCTTCATTTTGTATCCTGACTGTAACTTGTCTGGGTATACACGATCTGGATCTGCAGCAGACCCTTTATCTGAAGTATTTCTTATGTTGAAAGACATGTCAAGCAGTGGAGTTTTCAGATTAATATTGACTCTCTTTGCACCACCAGTTTCACCACCATATGATATTGATACATTACTAGCACTGGATGCTTTGTTCAAAAATGCCTCATCAATTTCCATATGTTTTATCTTACCTTTGTTAAGATGAACATAATGGAATCCATATCCCAAGGAACCTTTGATAAGTTCTTTCAACAATGCCTTGTTATAGTTTGGAGAAGAATCTAATACTTTAAAGTTCCTATTCCCTGATTGGTATTCATTAAAAGTTCTACAAAATAATTCTTCATCTAATCCAAAAGTTTTCATCAAAGCTTTACCAGCTTCGGTTGTAATCTGAGATGCTTTTACTTGATCAACTGGAAATACTTCTTTCTTCAATCCCAGATTAGATAGATTAGTAGTTCCACTCATCTTTAATGAGAGGTAATATTTGTGCAATGGTTTTCCTTTACACTTAGATTCTAAAGTTAAGTCAGTAACTGTAGCACCAATATTATATCCAGTTGATGGTGACGCAGTTCCTATTTGCCAATGTCCATTGACAATCTTCATAGGTCTAGGTTTATTTTCTGCACCTTCTGCAATTACTCTTATTGCAATACAATCCTCAAGGTGATAATGTTTTACTAAACCGTAAATAAAATCTTTGTATTTGTTACTCGCTAAGTCGTCTGGATTTTCAATCCAGTCATTGATACCTGCTTCTAGTTGTTCTTCAAATAAATTACCTCTATTACCTGTACCACGATTACCTCTACTACCATCACCAAAGTCAAAATTGAGAGAGGTTAGTTTTAGTTTCCTTTTTATCTCTGCCTTTGTAAATTCTGTCTGTAATGCTCTAGCAATCTTTACTGCTTTTTTGTTACTCGGATTAAATGCAAGAGGATTCTCCATGCCATATGTAGTGACAAGATAATTCCATAACCTCAATGCTTCTGCTGCTGCAGCATTATCCATATGCTTTACAGAAGAACCTGCATCAGAAAACGTAGACGGTATTAAATTATAAGCCATAAAAAAACCTCCCCGTCTAGTTATTTAGAGGGGAGGATGTTACATTATCGGTCATTTGCTGCCCTGACTTCAGATCGTTTGATCTCAAACTTACCGCCAGGATAACGTTTCTCTAGTTTTTTCACATTCCGTTCAATGACTTCATCAAAAGAGACATCCAATGCCATTGTTGCTTGAGCGACATACCATAGAAGGTCACCCAACTCAATAATAAGATGCTCACGGTTATCTTCGTTCCAAGGTTTTCCTTGGAAAACCATCTTCTTAATGATTTCAAGAAACTCACCCCCTTCAGCATTAATCCCAACACCAGCAGTAAGAAGACGCTCAATATTGGCACCCTCACGATCCAACTCGCCAATACGATCAGCGAAATCAACAAAGTTTGTTGAAGCCTCCGAAGTGACTTCTGAAACAAACTCTTCATAGCGATTAAAATTGATAGTCATATTAAGAATAAATGTTTTGTTGTAGAAATTCGTAAGATGTTGGAAGTGTAAGAACTTTTTCCTCTAGTATTTTAACATAGTTTCTAAATTCCTTGTAGAGTTTATCAACATCATCTTGAAGATTATCTTTCGCAGAATCTGAGAAGACTTTATAAAGATAATCTGCATAAGGAACATGTCCCATGCCTGCCATGATATATGCAATACCATGTTTTTCAGGATCCCATCTGTGTGCTAGAGAATGCATCTGATGTACATTTTCATAGTGATTTGTTGATCCATTATCATATGAAATATGAACTTTTCTTTGTGCAAACAATCTAGGATCAGAAAGTTTAAACCAGTCTTTAAGTTCAGTTTGATATTTCCAGTAAGGAGTATCACTTCTTTGAGAAAGTTTATAATGAAGAGAAACAAAATACATGTATCCAGTTACAACTAACTGACAAGTATAGTTGTAAGAGTCTCTATCAAAACCAGTAATATTATACTTACGTCTATCAAGAATTTCAATTAGTTGCTCAATCATTTCATGGGTAGACACAAGTCCTGTAGATTCTAGTGGTTCAATAAAACCAAACGCAAGACCTACACCAACTACATTTTTAACCCATCCTCTTTCTCTCACTCCATGTCGGATATTAATCTTACGAATATCAATATCTTCATTACCTACATGTTTTTTAAACTCCTTTTCTGCATCATCATCACTGATAAAATCACTAGAGTAAACATATCCAGATCCCATACGATTCCATAAAGGAATATTCCATGACCATCCACTACTTAATGCTGTGCAATTGGTAACGTTGCAGAGCTCTGTCTTTTTATCTTTATATGGTAAATGAGTTGCAATAGCTCTATCGTTATCTAACCATGGTTTGAAAGAAACAAACTCAGATCCCATTTCCTTTTCTAGGAGTAAAGATTTAAATCCAGTACAATCAACATACAGATCTGCAGAGTATTCAGTTCCAGAATCTCCAACTAAAGAAGTGATGTATCCGTCTTCATCTTTTTTTACGGCAACAACATCGTCAATGTAATGCTTTGCTTTCTTACAGAATCTTTTCTTAAGAAACTTTCCAAAAAGACCAGCATCAAAATGATATGCCGAATCTTTTTTCAATGAGAATTGAAATTCAAAACCAGGATTGTCAGTCATCCTATTATGTTTTGCTAACCAATAAGCCTGATTCATAAACTCATTGAAAGAGTCTGGTCCCAAATCATATTTTGCGCGGACAACAGACCACCTACCAAAAGAATCTTCATTATGATACCCTGCAAATGGGTATTCAAATACCTCACCATTACCATCTCTAAAATTAGTAAATCTAATTGAAGTTTTATAGGTGGCATTGCAATGAGGCATCCACTCTTTATCTTCAATTTCAAGAATATAATTCAAATAAGAATTAAATTTAGTAATAGTAGATTCACCTACTCCAACTGGATTGGAATTCTTTCCTTCAATAACAGATACTTTAATATCTTTACCAAATTTTTTACATAAAGCAGCAGCAGTCATCCAACCAGATGACCCACCGCCAACAACCATAATACTTTTAATCTTCATACATTCCACTCGGCAAATTTGGATAATCTAGTTTGGGATTCTGCAAACTGGGAGAACTGTTCTCCCGTATCTTCATCTGAAATATTAATTTCTGATGCGTCATCCGCTACATCATACAGCTTCATTTTTGATCTGTCAATTCCCACCATGAATTTTCGTGAGGCAGCGGTTTCATTGTATCTGTTTTTAAGTTGTTTGACCATGATGCGACCTTGTTGTTCCAACTCCTCAGTAGAGATAAGGGCAAACATAAGATCAGCAGTGGCAGGTAGACCAAAAGACTCAGAAGTATCGGTAAGATCTGGATCACTATTCCCATAACCAGAACGAGTAGTCTGAGTAGCACTAATAATAGGTACGTTACACTCCACAGCAAAGCCACGGAGCTCCTCAGCAATCGCTTTAACATAGGTATACGAGTTAACAATCGCACCTTTGTACCTCACACTTGCACATATGTTTAAATAATCAATAAAAATAATATCGGGTTTGAAATCTTTCTTTAGTTTAAGATCACTTAAGAGTGCCCTGAAATGTCCTGCATGTGCAGACGCTGTTGGATACTCTTTAATGATAAGTTTGCCCTGAGTTTTACGAGCAATCTCATTAACTTTACTAGAGAAAAGAACTTCGGGTAGATCAGCAAGATCTCTAATACTAACGTTCAGAAGGTTTGCATCAATTCGTTCAGCAATTTTCTCCTCTGCCATTTCACATGTAATGTAGAGAACGTTCCTCCCCTGAGTGAGCGCGGCACCAGCGCAGTGGCACATGAATAGACTTTTCCCGACGCCTGTACCAGCAAGAGCGATGTTGAGAGTCTTATTAGGGAGACCACCTTTGGTAATGTAGTTAAACTTATCAAGGTCAAAGGGAATCTTTTCTTCTGTTCTGTGGTAGAAATCATATCTGTCTGTTGCTTGTTCTATGTAATCGTGTCCGATGTGTTCATCAAACGAAACCGCCAAGGCTTCTTGGAGAATGGAGGGTATCGCATCTCGCGAAATCTTCTGATCGCCGCCGTCCGCAATCTTGATTGATTGCATGAGTGCGAGGTATATAGCTCGGTCCTTGCACCACTTTTCTGTGGCGTCAAGCAACCAGTCGTAGTCAACCCACTCGTCCGAGAGGTTGGATACTGCCTGTACCGAATCTTTGAACGATTCGTCAGTAAGATCATTACGGTTTTGTAGATTAATCGTAAGAACTTCTTTAGTAGGAACTTTATCGTACTTACTAGCGAAGTCAGCAATCTCTTCGTAGATAATTTTCTCATGGTAAATCTCATAATATTCTGCCTTTAAGAAAGGCACTACCTTACGATAATATTCTTCGTTAAAGAGAAGGTTTCGTAAAATAATTTCTTCAATTCGTTCAGCCATTAGAATTTAATTTTTGCAAATGATTTTTCACTCAACCTTTTCTGAATTAGTCTACCATAATCTTCATGTAATTCGCAACCCAGATAGTGCCTTTGTAATGATTTGGATACTAAAGCAGTTGTACCAGATCCCATAAAAGGATCTAATACAATGTCACCTTCTTCACTTCCAGATTTAATACACGGTTCAATTAGTTCTGGTGGATACACAGCAAAGTGTGCTCCTTTATATGGTTTGGTTTTAACTTCCCACACAGTTTTCTTACGCTTCAATCCTTTACCATCTACAGTTGGTTCTTTGATAGCATCAACATCAAAATAATAATTCTGACTTTTGCTAAACAAAAAGATATACTCATGTGATTTAGTACATCTATCTCGTACACTTTCAGGCATAGGATTAGGTTTATTCCAGATAATATCTTGTCTTAGATACCATCCGTCTGCTCTCATAGCAAAAGCAAACATCCAAGGAATACCAATAAGATCTTTTTCTTTAAGACCTTCTAGTTTGTTACCTCGTCTAGCACATGTGCTAGGTAAATCTTGGTTAGTTTTAGATACTGATTGTTTATGAATTGCTTGTCCTTTACCTGGTCTATAGTTATAGTAACTATCACCAAGATTAACCCAGCATGTTCCATCATCAGTAAGACAATTTCTTACCTCACGAAATACTTTTACGAGATTGTCAACATATTCTTCTGGTGTTTGTTCCAGACCAATTTGATCTTGTTCACCACCATAGTTTCTCAAACCATAATAAGGCGGTGATGTTACACACATCCTCGCCTTACCAGTAAACTCTTTTAATGTTTCACGACAATCACCAAAGAGAATTGTGTCCTTCAATTTAGAGTCTCCTTAACAAATAATTTATCCATATCTTCGTGACGGATACGAAAAGCAGTACCACGATTTCTTACTCCCTTACCTTTATTATACTGAGTGTAAAGTCTGAAGTCAATAGAAATTACATCTTCTTCAATTAACTCTTTGAACTTTTCTTTTGTAGTTCCTTTAAACAAGTATGCTTTATTATAATGAAAGTATTCAACACCTCCAATCTTTTTTGTCTCTGCTAATACTTTAATACAATTAGGAAATTTCTTACCAAATTGCTCTACCAACTGAGTCCAATTCCATTTTACAATGGTGACATCTTTACATTTAACATAGAGATGCTCTTCATCAGTTTCAAAATAATACCCTCTCTTGTTAGGTGTTTTTTTAACTGTAGATTGAGCAGTTTTTTCACCAACATATTTGGTATGTGGGAATCCATATCCCTCAAGAAATTCAATTTGTGTCATTTGCCACTCACCTTCTTTGTTGAAGAGAGTTTGTAGTCCACTAGCAGTTGCTCGCTTAACTTTTAATTCGTTACCTTCAATGTCTGGTCCTGCTATGTTATTTTCTTGCAGTCCCAATTCATCTTCAAATGTATTACCAACAGCACCATCACCTTTACGTTGAGATTTAATAAATCCCTTTTCTTTAATAGTTTTGTACTTAGTAATAAATTCAGAATAGTTCATTAGTTTCCGTAGGTAAATTCTTCTCTGGCAGCTTCTTCTAGTTTTGCCATTACTTCTTCGGTAAAATACTTCTCAGGATTAGAGAGAATAGATTTAGGATAAACAGAAGATTCACCAAACTTAATGCGATTCCCCACCCGCTTGAAGATTCCGTACTGTTCACCCAATTCCAGTAGCCCGTAATACTTGTCAAGTCCACGGTCGTCAAAAAATAGACGAGTTTCAACTTTACTACCCTCCTTGGTTAGACGAGATTTCTTTGCTTCGCACTTGATGATGTTACCCACCAGTTCAGTGCCATCTTTCTCCTTCTTCTTGCCAAGATAGATGATAGTAGATGCAGCATACTTAAGACCTGTACCGCCTCCCATCTCCTTTGCAGGGACATAGGAACCGATCACATCATAGGTATGGTTTGTGACGATCATAGGGACTTGTGCCTGACCAAGCTTCAATGTTAGCACACGGAAGGCACCTTTGATCAACTGTGATTTGGTCATGTCACGAACTTGTTTGTCGTTAGCAACATCTTCCATCTCTTTATTGGTTGAAAGCATACCAAGAGAGTCTAGCACAAACATCATTGGTTGTCTGCTCTCCTTTGGTTCCTTAAGATACTTGTCAAGGATCCTGCATGCCTGTGTCCTGAACTCCTCAATGGTAGCAACAGGGAACAGTACCATACGAGAACTGTCAATGCCACGAGACTCAATCATGTCACGGGAAATGGCGGATTCAGTTTCAAAATAAATGACGCCACCTGTAGGATTAGCGTCAAGGAAATTACGAACGACGCTGAGAGCAAAAAAAGTCTTGCCCGTGCTTGATTCTCCTGCCAAGGCTGTAACTTTGTTGGAAGGCAAGCCTCCAAACAACGAACCACTAACCAAGGCGTTAAAGATATAACTGCCAGTATCAACGTAATTAGTAATGTCGCCAGCAGCAACTCCTTCACTAACCAAACCAGCAAATTCGTTTCCACTATCTTTAATTACAGTATCTAAAAATCCCATTGTGTTGCTTCATCCTCATAAAAGTTTACATAAGTATAATTGTCTCGCATTAGTTTAGCAAACGCAAGAGCAGTTTTGTAGTCTTCAAAACATTTGATGTCTTCAGATCCAATTTGACCGACTACGTGATTTGTCCATGTTACCACAAAGACTTTCTTACTCATTCAAAGAAACTCCCAATTGACACAGTTTTTTGATGGGTCCATCCGATACATTGTAACACATTTTTTAATGGTTCCAAGAAAGATTTCTCAAACTGTGTCTGATAATCCACATACTTTTCAATACCAAATTCTTTAGGTAATTGCCCAAAGAAACTGATACAGTTTTCATGGATTGGATTAGGTGTTTTCAAATACATGAATTTAATCTTCTCACCCTCTTGGATGAGAGGATGTTTGTTTTCTACTCCGTGTTTTTTAACATAGTGATTATACAACAATGCTCCTCGCACATGGATTGGAGTCCCTTTGGAGTATATTTCGTTTGGGTGGCGATATTTTGCAAGGTTATTAACTCCTCGCGGGAAAGCAACTTCTTCATATGGTCGCATTCGGGTTTCCGACCGCACGTCATTGATGAAATTGATAAGCTCATCATTTGTTTTCCCGATAATAATCTTAAATGCTGCATACAACTTGTCTCTAAAATACGCAGGAGTAGAACTCCTTGCTGTTTCAAGACCCATGATCTTCATCTTGGGTTCTTTATATCTAACTCCCTCACTATCCCAAACATTAAGAATGTAACGCTTCTTTGCAGTCCAGATGCCACGGTCTGCAATGTTCTCACGCTTCATTTGCATCTTTTGGTCATACGCTGATACGTACGACGCAAGTTCTTCATATGAACGTTCAATAAAAGGTTCCAATTTCTCTTGGCAGATCTTGTCAAGTATGTCCACAATTGCTGCTTTGTCGCCAGACTTAGCACTAAAAAATTTATTAACAAGAGGTCCGAGGTTAAGATAAATTGAGTCGGTGTCAGATGCGATAACATAATCAACCTTATCAGTAGAGAGTAGTTTATTTAGATATTCATTCATTTTGTTCTCAATCCAGCGAATTGAAACCTGACCACTCAATGTGATTGCTTCAGCATTAGCAAGACGATAATATCTAAAGTGTTCATTACCAATGGCACCATAAGCAGAGTTCAAAGAAATCTTCTTTGCCATCTGAATATTATTACAGCGAGCGATCTCATTCATGAGTTCAACAGTAGGAGTTTTTTCATACTCCTGCTTCGCTTTAATCATTTTCTTTTTAAAAATAACCCTAGAGTCATACATCTTCTGCATCATCTGGGGTAGGAATCCATGAACATCTTTTCTGTACTGTGCTCCATTAGCACACGTAGAAAACTCAGGATCTAGTTCAACTTGTTTGTTTAGAATCCCCTCAACGCTCGCGCTGGGATGTCTAGCTTCCCTGAGTGTTTCTGGCGAGATATTGTACTGCATGATAAGATGAGGATACAGACTATTAAGGTCAAAACTAACAACCCAATCATAGAATCCTGGTTTCGGTTCCTTGACATATGCTCCTGCGTATTTTGCATCTTTTGTCGCTTCTTTTTTAGGAGGAATTGCAATCTTCCTCTTCAGAAGTTCCACATAAATGTAGTTGTCCCACATACGAACTTGTGAGAACACATCTTCATAATTTACCTTGGCATCATATGCCATAGTAAATGCAAGTTCAATCAATTTCATTTTATCATCAAGTTTATCAACCAGACGTACGTCGTGGATGTTATACTCAATGAATTTTTGCCAATCGTTCTCGTAGAACTCTTTGAATGTATCGTACTCAGAGTGATCTAATTTCTTTTGTCCGAGTTCAACAAAGGCAATATGATCCAACCTATAAGACTCTTGATTCTGATAGGTAAATTTCCTATACAAGTCATAATAATCCAGCGTAGAAATTCCTGGTAGATCATAAGCGACCTGCTTTCTTCCTTTAATGAAAATCTCTCTAGAAGAAATAAGTTTCCAAGGGCTAAGAGTCCTAGTAAACTTCTCACCAAGTACCCTATCAATACGCCTAGCAATATAGGGAATATCAAACAACTGAACATTCCAACCTGTAACAACGTCAGGACAATTTTCATTCCAATACTGAAGAAATGCTGAAAGCATTGACTCTTCAGAATTAAAATGCATGTAATCAACCATAGAATCTTTGTTGTCAAATGGACGAGCTCCAAAGACAACAATGCGACCAGTATATGAATCTTTGATACTGATCGCTAAGATCTCTTGGTCTGCAGTTTCAATGTCGGGAAAACCATTCTCTGCTGCGGTTTCAATATCAATAGTAAACACACGAATCTTAGAAACGTCATAACGAATCTCTTCTTCGGGATGCTCTTGAGCAATATATTGATACAGATACCTGCTGTTTCCGTAAATAGGAAACTCCTCAACTTCTTTATACTTTTTGATGAACTCTTTCGCTTCGTTAATAGAACCCATGTTAAGAGGTTCAACGCAGTTACCTTCTAGTGTCCTCCACTCAGAATAATTCTTTGTAGGGACATACAGGGTAGGACTGAAAGATACCCTGTATGAAAAAGGTTGACCACCTTCATAACCACGGACCAGCAGGCGGTTGCCTGCCTGTTCAACATTAGTATAAAACTTCATTCAGTAAGCAGTGCGGGTTTTCCACCATAGTACCGAGTAATCATGTCGCTACTCGGATCAACAAATGTAATTATATCAGAAGATCGGATGACTGCCTCCTTTTTAGTGGCAAAAGGGAGCCAGTCTGTCAACTGGTCCCCATCAATCAGCATAGGATCAACTAAGATGCAGTCTGGATCACCAAACGTTACATCTTCAATTTCTTCAACTTGCGCCAGCAGCCACTGGTCCTTCAGTAACAGCACTTTCAGTAGTTTTTCCAAGGATATCATCTCCATTATTAGGTAGGAAAGCAAGATCAACACCTGCCTCTTTTAATTTAGTCACGTAGTTAAGAAGGATCTCACCAGAAGGTGGCATTGCAGTAACCACTGCAGTAGGAGATACCCGATGATCCTCATAAGGAGTGAAAGGATTCCACCTGCGATATGTTACGTTGTAAGCTTCAACATTTCCATCCTCTTGGGAAAGAGTAAGGGTAAGAGGATAAAGCATTTGATATGCAACAAACTTATCTTCTTCCCTAATCTGAGTGAAGTTACAGATAACATGTTCACCAGTCATCAGATGAATGATACGGACATTATGATCAATAGATTCAGCCATAGTTTAAAAACGTTTCTAGTAGTATAGCAAGTAAAAAGGGGACCGTCAAGTCCCCTTTATGTTAATTTAAAACCAAGTCTTTCTTTTCTGATGTTCGGGGAGTTCTTTTTTGAGTACGATGGTGAGAAGACCATCCTCGTAATCAACTGATTCAACCTCTACATCATCTGCCATTTGCCAGTTTCTTGCAAATGTTTTATAAGATATTCCTCGGTGTGTATATTCCCTGTCTTTTGTTTCTGGACTCTTTTCAGCAGAGACTGTTAGAACATTCCTTTCTGTCTCAACCTTAATATCTCCTCTTGAAAATCCAGCAAGAGCGATTTCCAAAGTGGTTCTACCATCAGTTCCATTAACGATGTTGTAAGGAGGGTAATTCTTTCCACCTCCTGCAAGAGCTTCAAGTCTGCTGAATGTTTCATTGAATCCAATTGAATATGGGGTATAGGTTTCCCATTGAAAGTCTACCATGATTGTGTCCTCGTAAGCAACATTAAGTGTATGACCCATACGGCATCATACTTGGAGTAAAAGGGGGACCGCAGTCCCACACCTCTTACGGAGGTATTTATAGTGGTAGCCTTGGTTTATATGGTGTATAAACCGAAAGATATTATTCGGTTTCCTGTTTCTTACGACCAATATTATACTTAGATTCAAGAGTCCAAGCTTCCTTATCACGGAAAGCAAGTACTTTGATTTGATTTAATGGAGCAAGATCTTCAATTTTTTCTTTATTAACAACAGAAATTAAACCCCAATCAGAAAGGAGTTGTGCAATTCTATTTCTCCTCTGAAAATCATTTAAAGAGAAATTTGTATTCTTTCCATCAAGAGCGAACAACTCTTTGAAGTGTACAATATAATACTTTCCCTGCTTATGCAGGATGTGACAAGATTGATAGATCTTTTTTTCCTTACGTGATGCAACACCAATCCTTGTTAGCGTTTCTCTCACTTTTAGAAAATCATCAGGTTCACTAAGAACCACTTCTACCATATCATTTTGTTTCCACTGGATCTCAGTTTCACCGCTCATGTTTTCCACCTTTGCTCAATGCCTTTTTAATATGATCTAGTTGATCCTTAGTGAGAATCCTAAGAGCTTGGAGTGCTTTATCGTCATTATAACCATAATACTCTTTTACTAACTCAAGATAATCAATAGAATCTTTACGAGCCCAAGGAGAGAAACGCTTCCTTGGCTTCACACTATTTATAAAAAAGTCATACTGCATCTTCTTTGGTAGATGCGGGTTCTTATTCATCTCATTGGAAAATAAGACAGTATCCGTAAAAGAGCTGAGGCACCTGTTAATAATGTAAGGAGGATAACCTCGCTCAGCATCAAGGTCGCCATCAAGAATACTCTTTTTTGATTGATTGATACTGTAGAGATAGTCTTTCAGTTGGTACGTCATTCCAGTGTCTAATTACTCCAAATATAATAAAAGCGTTAGTGACCATGTAACTAACAAAAATAACGGTGCGTATGATAGCAACGTAATTATCAAAAGGAGCTGTCTTGTCGTCACTGAAACTACCTAATGCGTATTTCCAAATTTGCCACATTAGAATTTAGCAGTGACTCCAACAATTTTCGCATTGGGGTTGCGAGCAAGAGCAACTTGACGTGCTTCTTGATAATCACGAGCATGAACCTGCTCCTTAAAAACGGTTCCTGCTACGTAGAGGGTGACTTCACATTTCATAATTAAAAAGGACTAGTTCCTTACGAGACGCTTGATCTATATTATAACTCCCCACAGAGCGCATGGTGTAAGTGTGTGCAAATTCCGCAACTGTCCACTCCTTAAAACGGTCACGAATCATCTGAGACGAATTGTAAGATATAAGTTGAGGACCGACAAAACGGTCACAAATAGTAGCAAACCCATCATGGTCAAATCCTTTGTGCATACTTCCACGCTTACCATATAAATTGGATCCGATTTCATAGGGTGGATCAAGGTAGGTGAATATGTTTTTGTCATCAGTAAGGAGTTCTTGGTAGCGACCATTAGTAATCTTCCAATTTTCAATTAGTTCTGTATATGCTGGCAATCTTTCAATTCCACGCATTGAAAAATTAGATTCAGATGCTTGCTTAGAGAATGATGAAGACTCAGTTAAACCAGAGAAACTACACTTGTTAATAACATAGAAAGCACAAGCACGATATAGATGAGAAGTGTCAGAATCATTTACAAGATCTTTTGCTTCTTCAAACAATCCACGTGCAGATTCTTGATCTGGATACCTAGACTTTAGTTCTTGAAGACGTTTGTACATGTTGTACCCATCGTCCTGCAAAGTCTTCCAAAAATTAGTCAACGGTTCATACAAATCGTTGACCCAAATATTCAGTCTAGGATATCTTTTAGTAACCTCAAGGGCGACACTACCGCCGCCCAAGAAAGGTTCACGATACTCTGTTACCTGGGAAAGGTCTGGGAGGAATCGGAACAGGTTTGCCAGAGCCCTGCTCTTGCCGCCTGGGTACCTCAGGGGTGTCTTCAGTGATTTCAAAGTTTGGGGCATTGTACTTAAGGTATTCAAAGAATGTCATTTTCAACTCCTTCTGGGTCATACCGCAATGTTTTGCTGCGGTAGGTAGATTCATTGTAGCATAAAAAAGTCCTTCATGAGCTTCTTTTACATTTTCAGGAGTTGTCTTTTTATTCAACGGAATTCGCAACTCATCATAACTTCTGTTAAACATGCTAGTAAATTAATTTCTTGATCAGGAACAATAGGAATGCTGTTCATATATTTGGCAATGATAAGAACTGCCTCAGGAATAGAAGCAGGTTTCAATACGTTGTACAGACTATCATAAATCTTACGCATTACCATAGTAGGATCATTGTCCATATGTTGGACAACCCAATTCTTAACTGTAGTAAACTCCTTCTTCTTTAAAGCACTAAGGAGACTATCCAAGTTAACATCGGCAACGTCAACAAGAATAGCAGAATTAATACTTCCAGTGGCAGCATAACGCTGACACTCATTAATAAGACGACGCCAGTCAGGATAGTACCGTTTCGTAAGTTTAGCGAGAACTTTGTCTTCATACTCTACATTCTCATTTGTTAGAATAGTTTTAAGACGTGTAAAAAACTCACCTTGAAGTTTTACTGCTTGATCATTTTTAATCCTAAAATCAACAACTGTGCAACGTGAGTGCAATGGTTCAATGATCTTGTTAATGAAGTTGCAGGTAAAAATAAATCTACAGTTACCATGAAACTCCTCCACAGCAGTCCTCAAGGACAGTTGCACGTCATTAGTGGTGTTGTCTGCCTCATCAATGATAACGACCTTGTGGGACGCTCCAGAAGTCAGGGATACCGTAGTGGCAAATTGCCTCACACGGTTCCTCACGGTGTCTAGGAAGCGTCCTTCATCCGATCCGTTGATCACGATGTAAGAGGCACCAATCTCCTCACACAGTGCCTTAGCGATGGTGGTCTTACCAACACCTGCAGTACCACTCAACAAAAGGTTAGGCAATTCTCCCTGATTAACAAATCCCTTAAACACTTCTTTAATAGTGTCAGGAAGAATACAATCATCAACTTTATTGGGGCGGTATTTCTCCACCCACAAAAACTCTTTACTCATAATTAAATCCAATCAGGTTTGCGTTCTGGTTTGCGAAGGTAATTATCTTTCACCCAAGGTTTAGACGCAATGTATCTTTTGTATGCTGTAATATCATCAATGGTTTTATCATACTTCCATTGATCAGGCATTGCTCTAGCAAATTCCCAAGTCTCGTCTGCCACAGATCCGAGATATTGAAATGGAAAAATCTTCTCAGCATGGAGAATAGTTTTCTCACAACTGTGTATTTTACCATACCTGTATGTGTACTCTTCACATAATGCTAGACCATGACGTATCAACCATGACCAACGATGTTGTGCCCAGATAGTACATGGGTGATTACGAAAAGCACCCTTATCTGTTTTGTATGGTGTACCATCAAGTTTAGGTAATTCGCCAAAACCACGACCCCATTTTTCAGATGCCACAATAGATAACATTTGACATGTTTCTAAAGGCATCTTGACAATATGTTTGTCAGGTAATACCTGAGCAGACTTTATTGGACTGAGGTCGGTAACGAATATATTCAAGGTTCAAGGGCAATGTAATAAGTAAGGTCAGTGTTAGTATTGGTCCACTCAGAAATTAGATGCTGAGATACTTTAACAGTATAGTCACCAGGTAGGACACGAATGTTTTCAATCTTAAGATCAAGAGAATAGGTGCCAGTAGAACAACCCGCCACGGTGATATCGTAAGTATTACTGGTATCATTTTCTTTGTCCCTAAGGATAATTTTAATGGTATCAGATTCTTCCTCAGATTGGAAGGTCAAGTCAGGAAGACTATACACAGCAGACGCTTTTTGCAATGCAATCAAATCAGATTCAGTTAGATTGAATTGAATGTCTGCACCAGGAAATTTTACATTTTTTTCTGGAGCACTCTTGAGTGTAATTTCTGGATCAGAAAAATAATACTTAGCAGACTGACGACCGCCACGGATGCTGACAAAATCGCCAGATGTGAATTCCAACTGAGGATCGTTAAACAGAGAGATCCCAGAAAGAAACTGACTGAGATCATAAATCGCGAAGTCCACAGGAAATACTTCTTCGCCAGTGAATTTTGCCAGAATGTTTTCTGCATTGGAGATAGTCCTAACTGTAGATCCTTTGCGGAATACGATTGATGAGTTAATCGTTGAGAAATTTTTGAGGACATCTAGCGTGTTTTTTGAAAGTGTAACTTTGCTCATTGATTGTAGGTTTCAGTAACGTTAGTTTTATCAGAGAAGTGGAGAAGAAGAATGCCGTAGTGTAGAATCTTAATGATATCACGTCGGGCAGTTCCCTTTTTATCGTATCGGGAAGCATACTTTAGGATGTTACTTCGGCAAAATGCCTCAGCATCACCACATGCTTCAATCAAATCTAACGTTTGAATTTGATCATTTCCAGCAGAGTAGTGTTGTTTGTAAGTTCCAGTGATGTAATCACGGAGCTCCGTGAGGAGCTCTTCTTCATTATATTTGTAAGTCACGGCATGCATACGTATTCAATATCTTCATAATAGCACTCTTGACTTTCGCCGTCAAGGTTGATGACTGTAATAATGTCATCAACTACCTTTGTAACTCTTGCAGATCCCATTCCACTAATGTGGATGATACTACCGATAAAGGTGCAATCTCCTACTTTAGGCATCTTCAGTTTCCTCCTCGTTAACTTGAACTCCTGCATCAATCTTATCATACAATTCAATGAAAGATTGCTTGGTCTCTTCATCAAAACGATTTACACAAACTTTAATTGCTTTCATACGGTTGTTCCAGATAGCATATGCTCTCATGATATGAACAAGACGACGAGTGGAAATCACTTCATCAATACCACCATCTTTGAAAGTTTTGCGGATGATGTCTGCCCAGTTAGCAAGGTTAGTGCAGAACTCTTCATCATGCTTACCAAGTGCTGCAGCAACACGAAGAAGAATTTTAGTTTCAGTAGCAGGAGTAGGATACTCTTGCTCAAATGTCAATGCGAAACGCTCAAGGAAAGCTTCATTAAGAACATTTGTACCAATAAACCTTCCATCATCAGACCCCTTACCTTTAGTATTTGCAGTTGCAATAACATTGAATCCTTTAGCAGGGTGAACATAACGACCAGTCTTCTTCAAGAAGATACCTTTGCCTTCAAGAATAGATTGAAGACACAAGATTTTGTTAGAGGCGAGATCCACTTCATCTAGAAGCAGCACAGCTCCCCTCTCAAGAGCTTCCACGACGGGTCCGTTATGCCAAACAGTGTTGCCATCAACAAGACGAAACCCACCAATAAGATCATCCTCGTCGGTTTCAATGGTAATGTTTACACGAATCAATTCCCTATTTAGAGTCGCGCATGCTTGCTCAACAGAGAAGGTCTTACCATTTCCTGACAATCCAGTAATGAAAGTAGGATAGAAAACACCAGACTGGATAATTTTCTTGACATCAGCAAAGTTGCCGAAAGGAACATAGTTATCATCCTTAGAAGGAATCAAATTTTGCTCAACAGCAGGAGCAGCAGAAGGTGCTTGGTAGGTTTGCTCAAGTTTTTCTTGAACAGTCAGATTCCACTTACCAATTCCTTGCTTATAAGATTTAAGACGCTTTTTAACAGTAGCGAGAGAGCAGTTGTAGTGCTCAGATGCTTCAAACAATTGCTTCGTATTAACTTCTGTACCGCATTTGTCGGTAAGATAAGAAACAAGATCTTCAGTTGAAACAGGAACGGGAGCGAAAGGCATGTGATGTGTGTGTTGTATGAATATAGTATAAGGTGAAAGGTGGTCGTTTGGGACCACCTTGGACCAGTTTGTCAACTGACATACTCAACAAAAGAACTAAGGAGTTTTTTGTTGGTGGACTTATTGCCCAACATTTTCTTGAATGCGCGGGAGATATCTCCCTTCTTAGCACCAGACTCAACATTGAACTCAGCAGTTTCATTCAATGCATTGTTAGAGATAGCATATAAAGCAGTGAATGCTTTAGGGTTTTTAATTACAGCAGACTTCTCTTTTTTCCACTGTTTTTGAATCTCACTATATCCTTCATAAGTTGCATAACGTCCAACAAAATTTTGAAGTGCAGAACCTGGAAGAACACGGAACCCAAGAACATTTACATCAGGATTTCTATCACGAACTTGCTTAATGAAAATGTTAGTTACATTATCATATTCAAACTGTTCGTAGGTACGACCAGTTTTACGGTCACGAAGGATTTGATAATAATCAAGACGACGTGGACGAACTGAATACTCATCCTTATGATCAAGATAAATTTCATGACCATAAGCAGCGCAACTACCTTCACCATCAGAAAGAATGCAAACATTAACTTTCTGAAGATCATTCTCTTGTTTGAACTGGGGAATAATATAGTTCAACATAATAACTGCTTCATTCAAAGGTGTCCCAGACAAACTAAGACCATGGGTAGGATGGTATCCACCACCTCTGTATGCAGATGCTTCACGGAACAAGTTCTTAGACATACGCTCATAATTACGAGAATTAGAACGAGATGAAACCATATTCATCAAATGGAACCATTCGCCATTGATATAAACCATGTTCTTTTTAACATCAGAATAGTCATGGTCATGATATGTATCATTATTACCTTCTTTAATGCGATTAACAACGAACCAATCATTAGTAAAAGCATATACTTCAAAAGGAATCTGAACTTTCTTACAGAAAGCAGTAAGATTCAAAAGTTGTTTTACTGTGGCAAGCAATTCATTTGCCATAGAACCAGACCAATCCAGAAGAAAAATCAAACCATGATTTTTACCATCAGGAACTACAGTTACTTTTTTAAATAGATCTTCGTTGTACTTATAGGTATGCAATTTAGCAGTGTCAAGAACACCAGTTTTTGATTGACCTGCACGAGCATAAGCATCAGCAGATTTCTTACACTCAAACTCTTTTACAAGGTAGTTAACTTCTTTTTGAGAACTTTTACGGAACTCATAATACCTTGCATCAACATACTCATAAACTTCTGGATTAGATGATGCTTGACTATCAATCCAGTCATGAACTTCAGTCCAATCTACAACATGCTTTTCAAGATCAACAGACTCTGGAATCTCAACATAGATAGGATTTTTACCAGTTTGACGAGAAGAAAGATTCTCTGCAGAATCATCAAATGCACGTTGAGTTTGAGAAGTTGTTCCTCCATTATCACCAGCATCTTCTTCCTCTTCTTCATCATCCCAATCATCTTCCTCTTCTTCATCCATACCAGAAGGAATGTTTGATCCAGACTGAGGTACTACCTGAGGTTGATCTTCATCAGATTCTTGAGTAGACTCAGTGGTCTCTTCACTTTCAGTATCTCCTTGCTCAGCATTTGGTGCTGCAGAAACTTCTGCTACTTTTTCAGTTTGACTAAACTCAAAAACATCAGCAGCAATCTGCAATACCTCTTCAAAGGTTTCTGCATTCTCAGTACGCTCAACAAATACTAGTTCAGATGCTCCAAAAGGAATCATTGCACTAGCACCAATTTTGAAGTGAAGGTTGATGCGATCAATCAAACTAAAGTTATTAAGATCTTCTCCAATAATACTGAAGAAATCTTTATCATTCAATTCTTTATATCCACCAGCAAAAGATTTACGAAGACCAGGAAACTTACGCTTCATAAGTTTCTCAATACGAGCATCTTCAATAACGTTGATAAAATCTTTAGGACAATCTACAGTATCTCTCCAGTCTTCATTAGGAGTAAACAAAGCATGACCAACTTCATGACCCACAAGCATGTCGTATACAATACCAGATGCTTTGTCCCACATTGGCAGGGTCAAGACACGACGGTCCACATCAAAGGAAGCAGTAGGAACCTTGCGATGTTCTACAACTAGGTTCTCAGTAGCAAGAAGTCTTGCGAGGTTTCCTTTGATTTGTTGGGTTTGCATGTGTCTCTGTTGCTGATGTATACAGCATAACAAAGAAACTGGTCAACCGACCAGTCCATGTGTCACTTCGTTAACTGTCTCAGTTAGCACCGAGAAATTTTTTGTTTTGTCAACCGTAATTGTTCTGTCAAACTTATCGTCTAATCCCTGCTTGTGACTGATTACAAACACTTTGGTACTATCATCAAAGTTGCGAAGGATCCATCCTAGATCAGATGTGCCCGATTGGTCAAGCGATCCATCAAATATTTCATCTAAGATGAGTAAGTTAGTATCCACAGAATTCTTAAGCTTAGCGATAGAACGCCAAGTAAGCAAAAGAGATATATCAATACGAGCTTTCTCTCCTTCACTAAAAGACTCATAGGAAAATACATCACGGTATCTAGATTTAATTATCTCCTCAAAGTTCTCATCTAGGGTGAAATTGACATAGAACTCCATCCTTTGCAAGAAATCGTTAATTAACTTATTCATGGTAGGAAGATAAGTCTTGATAATTCTAGACTTAATACCATTATCTTTAAGGAGTTGACTTGCTGTTGTTAAAACGTCACGATCTTTTTTGAGAATAGCATGCTGCTTACCAAGATCTTTCTTTTCGTTTACAAGTGTTTGTAGTTTATCAAACTCCGCTTTCTTGTCAACATTATCACCTTGCAGTTCTTTGATTTCATCCTGAAGTGTCTCTACTTGCTTACGAATTGTCATCAACTGAAAATTAGTTTGAGAGATAGTAGTATTGATATTGTTGACTTCAGTAGATAACTCAGTAAACTTAGAAAATCTATTCTCTTCTTCTAGAATCGCATTATTTAAATCTTCATAACCCATGGTCATCTCGTCAACCTTTGACTGACCCGCTTCTAGTTTTTCACTACGAAACTCTTCTGATAGTTCTTGTGTGCATGTTGGACACACATGATTATTTTCAAAAAACTCATGCTCTTTCTTGCATGTGTTTAGTTTATGTGTCACCTTGATCAAGAACGTGTTCAACTTCTTGAGTTTTTCATTAGAACTTTGATAGTCCTGCATTTCTTTATTAAGATTTCCGATTTGCTCTGTCAGGAGTGCCACATCTTCTGCACCCTGAAGTTCAGTTTTCTTATATGCAAAAATCTTTTCTTCTTTCCTGTCAATTTCTTCTTGAGTACGTTTCTCTAAAGTCAACATGTGTTGCTTTTGAATCTCAATTTTATCTCTGATAAGATCAAGTTGATATTCAATATCACGTATCTCATCTAAGTTTTCTCTGTTCTTATCTTTTAGAAGAACATTCATTGTAGAGAATACTTGAATGTCTAAAATGTCTTCAATAATATCGCGACGTTGTGTAGTCGGAAGACGCATAAATGGAACGAATGTAGAAGAACCAAGTACCACAATTTGTGTGAATGACTTGTAGTTCATCTTTAGAACACTCGCCTCAAAATTCTTTTGTTGTTCTGCTAAACTACTTTCCTGATTCCAAAGTTTACCATTAGCATAGATCTCAAGTTTATTTGGTTTAATACCACGAACAACTTTATACTGTTGCTTACCGATACGAAACTCAATTTCAACAATAGTATCTTTCTCATTGATACTATTGACCAACATACTTTTATTAATTTTACGGAAAGGTTTTCCAAACAAAGAAAAAGTAAGAGCATCTAGAATGGTGCTCTTACCAGATCCATTTGATCCTACAATTAAATTTGTTCTACCCGCTTCAATATCAATTTCGTTAAAAACATTTCCAGTAGAGAGGAAATTTTTCCAACGAATTTTTTCAAAAATAATCATTATCGGTCAGATGGTGGTACTATAAAATCGTCAGATGTAATGATAGAAAATCTTTGTCCTTGAGTTCTACATGCAGCAATAATGAGATCATTCTCAGCTTCCACAACTTCAAGATCTGGAGTATCATCAACCTCCTCTAACTGAAGAAGATACCTCATAGCATCGTCTTGCTGCTCAAACAAAGGTATGATACGACTGCCATCATCGGTAAAAACAGAGTATATACCAGACGGTTGATCTTGTAAAGTGATGATGTACAACATTCATTAAACTGCTTCGCATGACTCTATGTAGAGAGATTGCATTAGTTTCTTGAGATCGGTTTTATCTACCGCAAGATCAATCTCATCAATATATTCACTCAACAAAGTTAGAGTATCCTTTATGTTTAATTCTACATCATCTAGATCCTCTGTGTCAACTAATGTTTCTACAATTTTAACATCATGAACACCTACGTTGTAAAGACGATCAACCAATGTTTCAAACATTTGGTAGTCTCGTTTTTCTTCAACGATAAGTTTGATGAACTTGTCTTTATAATTAGACACATCTTGTTTGTTGTAGTCCACACTGGCGTCGTCATAGAAGATTTTCTCAAAGATTTCATACGGGTTCTTGATATACTTAAGCTTGTCACTTTCAGTATCGTAGATATGGAATCCGCGAGTGTCCTTATAATCATTCCAGAACATCTGATAAGGGTTTCCTAGGTATTGAACATTGCCATGCTTTGATTTGTGATGTAAGTG
>Ga0213860_10000103_pt1 | contig 32259 bp, 36 predicted proteins | sample PICome_3_FD_160118 | JGI IMG/M metagenome (GOLD analysis project Ga0213860, IMG submission 160118) | Coastal seawater microbial communities near Pivers Island, North Carolina, United States - PICO550 | ecosystem: Environmental > Aquatic > Marine > Coastal | place: USA: North Carolina...
ACAAGAATGACTTTACTAGAAGAAGCATTAGATTACAACAACGCAATAAGAAAGGACCAAACTTGAAAATGAAAATAATTACAGGAAATGCTAATCCTAAATTAGCAAAGGAGATTGCAGAACATTGTTTTGCAACTCTAGTCCCAGCAGATGTAACTACCTTTGCTGACGGCGAGTCAAGTGTAGAGTTTAAAGAAAACATACGTGGCGAAGATGTGTTTATTGTACAAAGCACATGCACTCCTGTAAATGATAGTTTAATGGAATTGCTTATTATGATTGATGCCGCTAGACGTTCAAGTGCAAGTAGGATAACGGCTGTAGTACCTTACTTTGGTTATGCAAGACAAGATCGTAAGAGTGCAAGTCGTACTCCCATCACAGCAAAGTTGGTTGCTAATCTATTAGTTACAGCAGGTGCAGACAGAATACTTACAATGGATTTACATGCAGGACAGATACAGGGCTTCTTTGATATTCCAGTGGATGATTTAACAAGCCGTGTAGTTTTTGCAAAAGACATTAAACGTTCAATAGGTATTATTGATGATCCAACTGTAGAACAAGCGAAGACTGTATTTGTTTCTCCAGATGCAGGCGGAGTTGTCCGTGCTAGAAAGTTTGCAGATATGTTTAATGGCGACATTGCTATTGTAGACAAGATGCGTCCTGAAGCAGGCAAATCAGAAGTAATGAATCTAATTGGTGATGTCAAAGGCAAACATGCTATTCTAGTCGATGATATTGTAGACTCAGGTGGTACACTATGTAATGCCGCCCAAGCAATTATGGATCAAGGTGCTCTAAGTGTAAGAGCTTATATTACTCATGGAGTATTAAGCAACGAAGCATGTCAAAAGGTTGAGAAGTCAGTACTTGATGAACTTGTTGTGACTGATTCAATTGCCAATCGTTGTCCTAAGAACTGCAAAAAGACTAGACAAGTAAGTGTTGCTAACCTGTTTGGTGAAGCAATGCGTAGAGTAACAAACGAAGAATCAGTTAGTAGCCTTTTTATATAAGTTATTTTACAAAAGCACCTATTCTACCATGCACATCTGGATAATCAACATAATGATATCCTTCTGGCGGCTCTTTGCTTTGCCCTTCCCATACAGGTATAAATTCTTCTCCAGCATAGTCAAAGTCTTCGTTGTATCTAAAGTGTACTTCAATAACTTTATTATCTATATATTCAATGTTAAGCCATTCCTTATAGGCAAATTGTTGTAGTTCATTAGGAAGAGGTATATTGTCATCTACTCTAGTCCATCTATCCCATTTAGTAAATGTATCTTGGCTTTTGAATCCTTCTACACAAAGCACTTGTTCGCCATAGTTATAATCAATGCTAAGGTGCCTGCCTTCAAACCACTCGCACCAAAAATGTCCAACAGGTAAATCCATTGTAGACTTTTCTATATAGACCTTTTGTGTTCCTAGTCCTAGGCCTATCATGTTTACACACGGACGCACACAGTACCAACCTGGTTGTGAAACATCTAATCCTACTGGACCTGCTTTATAACCTAACTTTCTTGCTAAGATAAGTTTGTCCATAACCCAGAGTTCGTCCGGGTTAATATTGCGCCATACAAAGTCTTCTTCAGAGTCTTCAATCCATTCGTTCAATGTGTTTTATATACTCCGACATGCTATGATCTGAAAAGCTATCTATCTTGCCTTGTTTCCATCCCATCCAAATACCACGACATTTATCTTTGAATCTCTGCCATCCTGTTGGGTTTCTATAGTTACCGTATGCATTTAGATAATGTTCTGTACCACAATGCCTGTAGCCCATTATCCATAAAGGCACTGTTGTTACAATGTCATTGTTGTTCTTCCATCTGTGATGAACAGTTCCGAAACTCTTAACATACGTTGGCCAACCTACTCTTGGTGAACCAAATGTGTATAATTCAATTGGATTGTTTAAATCTATATTGTTTTCTGCTCTGTTTGCAATAATAGTTGCCATTGCACCACCTAATGAATGTCCACATACCCAAAGGTTCTTTGTAACATTTGTTTTACGACTAATGTCTTCTTCTATCATAGGCCATAGATCATCTACTTCTGTCTTGAAACCTTTGTGTACTCTACTTATAGTTTCTGCCATTACAGGCACAGCATTCAGATCTGCTTTAATATCATTGAATTCATTTGGCTGTGTTCCTCTGCAAGCAATTACTAAATCTGTTTTATTCATAAAACGATATGCCTGTGCTCCGTCTTTTTGGTAAAATTCGGTTGTGGTAAAGCCTAATGATCTGGCTTGACTTTTTGCGTCTTTGACGTTACTATAGGCAATACTAGCTAATTTTGCAAATAGTAAGGATCGTTCTTTGAAATTCATATCGTTTATTGACATGATGCCCTCCTTCATCTATTACAATCATATTTATTTCTACGCTAAATAGTTATACGGAGCAAAGTCATGAAAAAACGTACAAGATCGATATTGGAAGAATTAAATGAATTAGGCCGTAATCACGGAAATGATCGTTTAATCGAAACCACAGCAAATAATTTGATTGAAAGCAGTATTAACCTTATCAATCGAATAGGCAGTACCTACGATGAATACAACGCAGGTGATTTAGAACGTAGGTTTATCAATGCTATTAAGAGCGGCGATCCACGAAAATTCAAACGTGGCATAAAGAAAGTTATTGAGAGCAAAAATAATGATACTGAATGAAGGTGGTAATGTTTTTAAGAAAGTAGAAGGAGAAGAGGTAATACCTCTTACCCAAAGAATTGCTACTCCTGACATTAAACCTACCATAGAATGGATGAATACAACTTTTGGATTCAATTTTGTAGACGAAGACATGCTTGGAACCACTGGTAAAAAATCTAAAGAAGATGGTACGTTTGAAGAAAATAGTTCTGGCGACATAGATCTAAATGTAGATACAAATGCATTACCTAAAGAAGAAATAATCGCAAAACTAACTTCATGGTGTCAAAAGCAAGGAATACCTGATCTTGAAATAATGAACAAAGGCAGAACTTTCACAGCAGGTTGGGTAGCAAATGCAGGACTACAAGTTCATTTTAGAACTCCTATAAGAGGAGATGTTAAAAACGGATTTTGTCAAACAGACTTTATGCTCACAGATAATCCTAATTTGCAAAGAGGTGCAAAAAGAGGCGGCACTGAAAACTATACTGGCGCCGACCGAGCTGTGCTATTAGCAAGCCTAGCAAGAGGTAGAGGTTATAAATTTAGTCCTACAAAAGGCGTAGTAGATCCTAACAATGGTGACGCAGTGATTGCTAACGATTGGGATGAAATAGCAAAGGTTTTACTAGGGCCAAATGCTAAAGAGCCTGATACACATACAGTAGAAAGTATGCTGGCGGCAATTAAAGGAGAGCCAAACTTTCAAGAACTAATTGCACCATGGCTCGAAGCAATGGAGAAGCAAGGTAAAGGATTGCCCTTTGAAAGCCTAGAAGATAAACAGCTAGGAAGAATTAAAGAATTAAGCGGAATGCTTGTTAACAGTGTTAAGATGTACTCATGAGATATAGTGAAATAAAACTTGTTGAATCTAAGATTTTATTGAATGAAGGTGCTCGCATTGATCACGCAGAGGATATTGTCTTCTGGGAAGGTTCTAAAGGAGCCGTGCGTGCCTTAAATTCATTAAAGGCTACAGAAGAAGGAGGGCACGGTAATGTCACAATCAAATGGGATGGATCTCCCGCAATCATTTTTGGGCGCGATGAGAATGGAAAATTCGTACTCACAGACAAATCAGGATTTGGTGCAAAGGGATACGATGGAAGAGCAACAGACGGCCCTGCTCTATTCAAAATGCTTATGGCCCGCCCCGGCGCACGTAACCCAGACAAAGAAAAAGCGGAAGGATACGCCAGGTTTGCAACAAATATGAAAGACATCTTTGACGAGTATGAAAAAGCAACTCCGAAAAATTTTAGGGGATATTTAAAAGGCGACCTATTATATTTTAATACGCCAGAGATCAAAGACAATCATTATATTTTTACACCTAACATTGTTTCTTATGAAGTTAATGTAACAAGTGAATTAGGTAGAAAGATAGGACAAAGCAAAAGCGGAATTGTTGTTCATAGAATGGTAAATGATCAAGGTGCTGAAGGTCCAGTACCTGCAAACTTTCAACTGCAAGGCACTGAAGTTTTATTATTCCCTACTGTGAGTATGCAAGAACCACCTGCTATTGACGATGAAGATATAAATGATATGAAGGCAATGGTTGCAAGAAATGCAGGATTGATAGATAAAATGTTAAATGTATCTACTCTAACACAATTAAAAATTAAAGATTTACCAACATTGTTTTACAACTACACTAACAGTAAAGTAGATACAGGTCTTGAAGATCTAGGTGTAGATTTTATACAGTGGTTAAATGCAAGTAAAGCAAGTGAAAACAAAAAGCGTAACATCACACAATATATCGCACAGAATGAACAAGCATTCAATGCAATGTGGACTATTGTAAATGGTATAATGAAAATCAAAGACAAGATCATTAAACAGTTTGACAGCAATGAGGCAACTGTTAAGGCACATATTGGACCGCACGGACCTGCGGCCTCTGATACACACGGTGAAGGGGGTGAAGGTTATGTACTGGCTCACCCTGAAGGTGATATTAAACTTGTACCTCGCCAATACTTCACAAGAGCAAATAGATCAGTACAAAGATAAAGGAACCATAACTATGAAAATGAAAGACATTGTAAAAGAAGACTTCAATGATATTGATGATCTTAACTTAGGAAACGTAGGTAAAGAACTTGACCAAGACGAGAAAGTCGGAAAAGGTTTCGACAAAGAATCTATGTTTGACCAATTAGGTAAAATCCTAGACAGCCAAAGCAATCCTAACCCAGTGACAACTGTTACAACTGATGATGGAGAGACTGTAGAAGTTACACCTCAACAAGCAAGAACATTGAGAATGATGCTTACATCAGACAACATCAAGCCGCAAGCAAAATTAAGATTTACAAAAGAGTTGCAAATGAGCAACACCTTACATGATTTTGTAGATGTTAAAGACTATCACGAGATGCCAAAAATATTCATGCAAAAATATATGTAGGTGCTAGATGCAATTTTTACAAGAACTACACGAAGCAAGGATGACAAGGAATGCCAACAATCAACGTGTCCTCACGTATACTGATTGTTGTGAACGATTATACTTGAGTGTGTTGATTATTGATTTGCTTAGAAGGTTCCCTAAGTATAAACGATCCGCACAAAACTATTGTAATTTAACCACTCGTTATCCAGGATACGGAAGTTTTAAAATAAGCGGCAGTGACTTGTATAACTTTATTTACTTTGTGGATGGTGATGAGAAAGCACAGGATAAGTTGAAAGATCCAGGTGCGGCAAAAACAATGCGTCAAAGAACATATCTTCCTACTAGCCAATTAAATGGCTATCTTACTGCGATTGCAAATGGTAATGAACCTTCACAAAGCAATATCTTAATTAGTTTAGAAAATGCATTGCGTATTCAAAACACCGACTACAAAAATATGCGTAGAGCAATTGGAAACTTTGATACACTTACACGAGAAGATAGGAAAAAGAATGTCACAAGACTGTTGTATGCCGCAAGAGCAAAACTACGTTCAAGTGATATTATTGATGACTTAGAAAAACTAGCAGTAGATAAGAATTTTGAAACAGGTTTAGTTATTGATAACGAGCCTACCGTTAGTATTCCAGATGTACCTGTAGCAGTAGGAGATTTTGTAAACTATAGATTCCTAGTTGGTGCTAAGAACATTACACTAGCAAGAAGATCTATAGAATTAGCAGTAAGTGGTGCAAGTGTTCCTGGCAACGTATTAAAAGCATACTTACCTGTTATACAAATGGTGCATGATATTGTACGTGCAGGCCCTGCTTTTATACAACAATTACGTGTTTTGCACAAAAGAGCCCAAAAAACGCTCAAAGACTAGCTTTTTTCACCTACAGACTAAATACATTATACAAACTTCACAGAGTGTGAAGTGTCATTTATGATTAAAGGAGAAGAAAATGGCAGTAACATATGACGTAACACCAGCTAACGGCGGTGCAAATGCAGTAGGTACACTTGAAATCACTGCACAAATGAAAGCATTCGTAATTGGAATCGATTCAGCTTCCGATGGTACAGACGATGCACCAGTAGATTTAAGAGCAAATGATGGATCAAATGGTTCTTTATATGATCTTATCCTACGTGAGCTAAACCCACTAATGGCACATGCTCCAAACGATTCAACAGGCGTAATTTCTGTGATCATGGACGGTCATCACAACACAGCAGATTCAATTGCTAGACGTTTAGAAGCACTAGACGGTGTTGGAACAGACACAACTGTAACAGAAGGTACAGCTATCGTAGTTAGCTAATAGTTTTAGAACTATTCTAAACATAAAGGGCTCAGTTTTTACTGGGCCCTTTTTTTATCTCTGTAAATACTGTATGAAATTTAAACTGACAACTGTTGTTGACATCACTGAAACACGAGCTCGTAGAGGTGAAGATAAAAAGCAAGTTAACCAACAAGCAAACTATAATACCATGTTTCAAACTATAGGACTACGTGTAAACGTTGATCCGATTAGTTTAGAAAGCAAGGTTGTAGATGTAAATGGAATAGGCTTTGGCACAGGTATTAAAGGTAAACAGCGTGTATGGACATTTGAGTTTGATAATCCATATACAGGTGCTTTAACAACTGACATGTTGGTACAGGATTTTGATCTAGTACCTGTAATTACAGGCTTAGATGAAACAGCTCATATACAAAATAATATTTTTTCAACAAACCACGAAAATGACTGTAATATTGTTTTTAAATTTGATGAAAATGATAAATAAATTTATAATCACGTAACAAGGCATACACAGGCATCCATTCATTAGGCCAACTAAGAGTTTACTAATTGCCCGAGAGTAAGGGTAAAATGGAGAAGAGAAATGGCGAAGTCCACAGACCTAGAAAAAGAAAACTTAGAAGCACACGTCGACTTATGCGCTCAGCGTTATGAGGTCTTAGAAGGTCGCCTCACCAAAATCGAAGAAAAAGTAGAACGCATACACGAAGACATCACAAGCGGTAATAAATCTATTATGAAAGTGATGATAGGCGCCGCAGGCACTGTGGTTGCAGGACTACTTTCCACCATTGTCGTACTTTTAATTTCCTTACAATAAAATAACTAAATAAGTATATGTTAGTAAGTGAGTTTATTCAACCTCTTGATGAAAAACAAGTATGGGGCCGTAAAGGTAGCACACTTGTTAGAAAGTATCGTTGTACAACAGGACAACGTAAGAATAGAGTTGTATCTAATCCTGCACAATGTTTTTCACCAATTGATACTAAAAAAAGAGCAGTAATGAAAAGAACAAGAGCTAGACTAGCAGGCAAAATGGCAAGGAAAGCAAAGCGTACCAAACGCACTAATCCAGCCAGTATTAGACTAGCAAAAGGTTTGAACAGATGATAGTTTTTGAAATTACACAAAGGGCATATCAAAGAAAACCTGGTCAAACTCCTAGTCTTAAATTTAGATGTACAAGTGGCCCAAGAAAAGGACAAGTTCGAGCAAGTCCTGCTTCTTGTAATGCGCCATTGAACATTAAAAAAAGTAATACATTGAAAAAGACAAGACGAGGAAAAAGTTCAATCGTTGCGGCGAAAACTAAAATTACAAAACGTTCAGGTGCAGGTTCTAGGAGAGTAGCATCAATGAATAAGCCACGCAAGAGAGGTAGAAAGATATGAAGATTACAGAACTAGATCAACAAATGGGTCAACCTCAATCTCAAGCACCTATGGGTACAAGTCAAGCACCAAGTGCTAATCCGCCAACAGGAGGAGCACAGGCGCCAAGTGGAGCACGTGGCAATCCCAATATGCCAGATGGACAAATGCAAGCACCTGATCCTCAAGCGGCGGCAAAAGCAGAAGCAGAAAAAAAGCAATCAATGGCACAACAAAGAGCGTCTTTGCAAGCTCAGATCAAATCTTTAGATGATCAAAAGAAAGCACTACAAGCACAGATGGCGGCACTTAAATGAAATTAAACGAACTATTAGATAGTTTTGAAATATACATGACAAATGAAGAAGAAGCGGAATACTCCAAGCTCGAAGGTATGGTTCCTCTGGCAAGTTTAAGTGAACGACAGCAATTCATTATAAACAACCTTATACGTAAGAGTTTGGTAAGTAAAATACAGTCAAACAAGGGTATAATGGTTGCTAAAAATGATTGATGTCAAAGTACTACAAGACTTAAAACAACTAATAGAAGAGAACATTGACCCAAGCATGTTTCCTTATTGTAAAGGCAACAGCATTCGTATTGGCGGATTTACCATAAGAAGTAATAGGCATGGATATAACATATTTGATATGTCAAAGAAAAAGCATCTTACAACCACGTTCAGCAAAACAGCCGCAGTAGCAATAGCAAAAAATCTAGCAAAAGGTAGGAATGTAAAAATGCAGGCTGAAGATTTAGATAAAGTTATTGAAAAAAATTTTAACGATGCACAGTTTTTTGCCCACACAATGCGTATTACCAAGGACCCTATCAAAAGAGATGTGTTAGAAACCAGATTAGATATAGCTAAAGTACGGACAGAAACAGCAAAACGCTCTCTTGACTCACTAATATTCCAATAACAATGATAAATAACTATAACAAATTCTATTAGGAAGAGTAGACATGAACATTAGAGAACTTAACAAACCCATTAATTCGAAAACACTCAACGAAACACTTGCCAAGAAGTTTGGTACAAAGATAAACGTTGAGTCATTTACACTTGAGCAACTACAAGATGCTCGTAACAAGATACGCACAAAGTTAAGCGACATTGAAACAAACGAAAGTTTTTCAGGATTGCCTAAAAACGAAACGTATGCTAAGAACAAACTCTTCCTTGATGTTCTTAATGCGGCAATTTCTGAACGTGCAGATGTTGAAGTTGACGAAGGCGAAATGCCAGCAGGATTGAAAAAGCATATGGAAAAGAAAAATAAAACTAAAAGCACTAAAAGCACTAAAGGTGGTCCAAAGGATCACGGTAGACGTCCAGACAGTCCAGACTTAGATAATGACGGCAACACAGACGAACCAATTGGTGATGCGGCAAAAGATGCAAAGAACGAGTCAAAGCATATAGATGAAGGTAAAACTATTATTGAAAATTATTTTAAATCACTTTTAGAAGGTGAAGAAGATAAAGCAGAACTTGTAATGGCAGCCAAAGATATGGTTGACAGATTAACTGGTTGGATGGAAGATACAGCAGAAATGCAATCAGAGTCAATGCTTGAACTAGCAGATGCAATTCGTGATGAAATGGGCGCAACTCAAAGTGAGTCATTTACAAACACAGTTAAGCCTGGTCTTGAATCATTGTATGCGGCAATGGAACAAACAAGAGTTGCACTAACACAAGGTGTTGGTATGCTTACAGGGGAAGCGGAAGTAGCTGAGCCAATGGGTGATGAACCTGCAATGGAACCAGAAGCAGATATGGACATGGAACCAACAGTTGATGCAGATGGTGCAACAGATGAATTCGGGGCAGCCGAAGCGGCAGCAGGCGGTGAAGATGAAGCTGGTAGAGCAAGACGAGAATCAGTGGACCTATCACGCAGACTAGGTACAATACTGTCAAGCAGAAAGTAAGGATACACTATGAGGGTATCCGAAATCCTAAAAGAAGAAGAGCCAACAACACTAGCACCTAAACTTGTTCAAGTGCTAAGGACCATTATAGGTCAAGCTGATCAAAGAGGTGACAAACTCTTTTTACATTTCAAAAAACCTGAACCTAACGACATACGTTCTGATTCAAAAAATATTGATTTGAATAAACTTATGCAAAATGTAGGCGGTGAACAGTTTGATTATGAAACATTCAAAGCCGCTTATGATACAGATGCTCGTGTAAAGACAATGATTGCAAACTTTAGTGAAAAAGGCATAGTTCCTAAAACTAAAGAGCAACCTGATGATACACCTCAAGGTGATACAACCAATAGCAATACTGTATCTAACATGGCTAAATCTGCAACAGATTTAGGTAATGACTTAATTTAACACTTGACTTTATTGTATATTCTGCTATAATATAAAGAATAGGAGAATAGTATGAGAACAGACGCAGAAGTCATAGAACAAATCAAACACATCTTAGAAACTAATGTTGCACCTGCTGTTGCAAATCATGGCGGCATGATTGATTTTGTAAGCTATGCAGATGGACATTTACGTTTAATACTTGGAGGCGCATGTAGTGGGTGTGCAAGTAGCACAATTACATTAAAAATGGGTGTAGAAAATATGGTTAAACATTATGTGCCAGAAGTACAAACCATTACCGCTGAAGATGATCCAAACTCAACTGTAGATCCTTATTACGCAATGGATCCTTTCATGGACCGTTGGGACGAATATGATTTAGAGGATAACGATGACAAAACTTCATAGTGCATTTAATTTTCAACAATGGGTAATTGAATCTGACTTTCCAGATCATCAACAGTTTGAATATCTGTTTGATGGACTTGAAGATAATAGGGATTCTATAAATACGGCCACCAATAAAGGTATTCAACATTATTACACAGTAGACGAAATAGAATCAGTTGCAAATATTGTACGCCAAAGAGCAAATGAAATACTTCAAGACCAAAAAGCTCCTGTAAGAGCAGGAGATATTGATTCAGCATGGACCATTACTTACGGCCCTGGAGGGTGGCAAGCACTTCACAATCATGCATACAGGTATGCCATTATAAGCACAGTATTGTATTTTGACACAAACGAAAATGATGATACAAGTGATGGAGCATTTTATAGTATATTTTCAGAACCTAACGGAGATCAATTGGTACAAGTTTATCCGTATTGGGCAGGAAAATTTATATTAGCAGAAGGAGCAGTGTTTCATGGAGCATATCCTACAAGTACAACTCGTAGGACTTTAGTTATAGATTTTAAGCAGGAAATAAATGAGCCTAATTTTAAATAAATTTGATTATCCTACAATTGAACGTAAGTCAGTAGATGGAAAGAGAAAGTATCTCACACCTGACGGTAATGCTGTTGCAAGTGTTACAACTATATTAGATGCAACAAAAGATAAAACACATCTTATTGAATGGCGCAAACGTGTGGGTGAACAAAAAGCACAAGAGATTACAACTGAAGCCGCAGGTGTTGGTACCCGGATGCACAAATACCTAGAGGATTATGTTGAAACAGGCGAATGGCCTACTCCGGGTAGTAATCCATACGCTCAGCAAGCACACATGATGGCAACACAAATTAAAGAACAAGCTCTTGATCATGTAGATGAAATTTGGGGCAGTGAGGTTGCATTGTATGTTCCACAAATTTATGCAGGCACAACAGATTTAGTAGGACAGTATAAGGGTCAACCTTGCATTATGGACTTCAAGCAAACAAATAAACCTAAAAAAGTAGAATGGGTAGTTGATTACTTCTTACAACTTACAGCATATGCAATAGCACACAATGATGTTTATGGAACAAACATCCGTGAAGGTCATGTGTTTATGTGCAGTCGTGCAGGTGAATACCAGCAGTTTGATATATGGCCCGATGAGTTTGCAGAGTGGGAACAAGAATGGTGGAACAGGGTACACACATATTATGAGAAACACGGATAAATATGTGTAACAGGAGAAGTAAATGGCTGTAGTTCAAATATCAAGAATTCAAATACGAAGAGGACAAAAAAATGCTGGCACAGGTATTCCACAACTTGCATCAGGTGAGTTTGGTTGGGCTGTAGATGCTAGAGAATTGTATATAGGAAATGGTGCAGTAAGTGAAGGAGCACCATCGGTAGGTAATACTAAAATTTTAACACAGTTCGATAATATATTTGACTTGGCTGATACTTACTCATACAGATCAGAAGACAGTTATATAAACACAGGTGGTGCTACAGGTACACCTGTGCTTAGAACATTACAAGATAGACTAGACGATCGTGTAAGTGTCAAAGCCTTTGGCGCAACAGGAGAAACTACACAACTTGCTACAGCTAAATTACAAACAGCTATTGATCAACTTTTTATCAATGATGCAACTAAAGGATCTATAGGTAGTAGAGTTGAACTACATTTAGAAGCAGGTGAATATATAATTGATGATACCATATACATTCCACCGCAGGCAACAATTATAGGTGCAGGATCTGATAAAACAGTCATTAGAACAAACACTACAGCAAAGCCTATGTTTAAAACTGTAAATGGATCTAGCTCTCCAGGTAGTTATGCAGATCATAGTACAACTACAACTATTAACCAACCTCAAAATATTACTATGAAAGGTTTTACTCTAGAAACAACTGTAGATAACACATGTATGATACTAGATAGTACAAAGAATAGTGTATTTGAAGACGTGAAAGTAAAAGGTGCTTGGATATCTGGCTCAGCAATTTCTGCTACTGACATTGGAATCCAAATGAATAACCTAAGTACAACAGTAGCATCAAGTAACAATACATTTGTAAATTGTAGTTTTAGTAATCTTAGTTACGGCATGCAAAGTGATTGGGATATCCATAATAACAATATTAAAGATTGTGAATTCTGCGATAGTGGGTATGGTATAGGCTTTGGCACTGGATTAGTTAGCCTAGATGTTACACAAGGCAGTGGTAAAGAACAAGGACCTAATCAAAATACAATAACTTACTGTTATTTCCATGATATCGATAAACATGCAATTTGGGCAAAGTTTGGAGTGAAGAATACATCTAGCTTTAACAAATTTGATTTGTGTGGTAATAATGGTAGTGCGGATCATGTGCCAGCAGTCAGTGTTATACATTTTGAACAAGTGGGTAATGTAAGTAGAGAAGACTTCTTTAGCAGAACAAGTGTATTATCTTATGATGCTAGTTATTGGGATAGTGCAAAATATGTACCTGAGATTGAAGGAGCAGTAGATGCTGAATTTGGTGAAGTACATATACTTAATACAATTACAAGAACAGGAACTGATGCAAACGGAATAGTGCATCAAAAAAGATTTAGATTACCAGCAGAAGATAACATTGCAAGTCAAAGATATGAAATAGATTATCAGGTTGCTAGTAGAAATTACACAGCATACCGTACTGGAACATTAACAATAAATGTAAACGGTATTGATAAAACAGCCACAGTGGTTGATAGCCATAATTATACAGGTACTGCGGCATACGAAGACGATATAAGTTTTACTATTTTAATACAAGATGTTGATGGAGATGCGACCAATGATACTATAGACGTAAACATTGGAAGTAGTATGCCAGTAGACGATTTATCGCAAATAGAATTTAAAGTGAACCTACGTAAAACAATAGTTGATGCAACAGGTGAGTAATGTTCGATAAAACATATGAGCAACGTCTTTCTTGTTGGTCAAATTTTAGAGAAAAACTAGAATCCAGTGACTCCCCAATCCAGGACACATTAGAGTTTTATAACAAGGCTCCTACTGTGAGTATTCACACAGATCCTTGGGATAATAATACATGGCCAACGCCATGGGAACTTGTAAAGGAGAATCAGTATTGTGACTTTTGTCGTGTGCTAGGCCTGTGCTATTCTTTACAGTTAACCGAACGTTTTTCCCGTTCGAAATTCGAGATACATATCGTTATAGACAACAAAAATTCAGCAACACACTACTTGTTGTACCTTGACGATTTAGTTGTAAACCACCCAAACGGAGAGCAATTTCATGCTAACGAACTTCCAAAATTCTATGAAACCAAGAAGATTTACAGCATGGATTTCTTACAATAAATACCAAATCAATTAGAGAGAAAGAGGAGATATAATGTCAAACGGAACAATGATCATCAAACGTGATGGCACAAAAGAGCATTTAAATATAGACAAGATACACAAAGTAGTAATGCATGCCTGTGAAGGATTAGCAGGAGTTAGTGCAAGTCAAATAGAAATGAATGCAAACATACAATTTTACGATGGCATGACAACTGGTGAAATACAAGAAGTTCTTATTCGTTCCGCAAATGACCTTATTAGTTTAGATGCACCCAATTATCAGTATGCCGCGGCAAGATTGTTAAGCTATGGTTTATACAAAGAGGTGTTCGGCGGTTTTGAACAAAAGTCTTTCAAAGAAATTATTAATCTAAATATTAAACGTGGTGTATATGATAATTCAATATTAGATTTTTATACAGACGACGAAATTTCAAAACTAGATAGCTATATGCATCACAAACGTGATGAAAACTTTACCTACGCAGGTTTGCGTCAGGTAGTGGACAAATATCTTTGTCAGGATAGATCATCAGGAGAAATATATGAAACTCCTCAGTTCATGTATATGATGATCGCGGCAACATTATTTGCACAATATCCTAAAGAAGATAGAATGTATTATGTAAGGAGATACTATGACGCGACCTCGCTTTTTAAACTCAATATCCCGACTCCAGTCATGGCAGGAGTGCGTACCCCAGTCAGGCAGTTTGCCTCGTGTGTCCTCGTTGATTCGGATGACACGCTTGATTCCATTTTTGCCAGTGATATGTCTATTGGACGTTACACAGCGCAGAGAGCTGGCATCGGCATTAACGCAGGGCGCATCAGAGGAGTTAATAGCAAAATTAGAGGAGGCGAAGTTGCCCACACAGGAATCATCCCATTCCTAAAAAAGTTTGAGGCAACTGTAAGATGTTGTACACAAAATGGTGTACGTGGAGGTAGTGCTACCACACACTTCCCGTTTTGGCATCAAGAGATTGAAGACATCCTTGTGCTGAAGAATAACAAAGGCACAGAGGATAACAGAGTGCGTAAGTTGGATTATAGTATTCAACTTAACAAAACAATGTACGAGCGTTTGCTTGGGGGCGGCGACATTACATTGTTTAGCCCCCACGATGTACCAGGCTTATACGAAGCATACTTTGGAGATCCAGACAAATTCCAAGAGCTGTATGAATCATATGAGCGTAAAAAAAGCATCAAAAAGAAAAAGATCTCTGCAATGGACTTATTTTCAGCACTTATTAAGGAACGTGCAGAAACAGGACGTATTTACATTATGAATGTTGATCACTGTAATACGCATAGTTCATTCAAAGACACAGTTTATATGAGTAACTTGTGTCAAGAAATAACACTGCCTACAAAGCCACTAGAGCATATTGACGACGAGAACGGTGAGATTGCCCTGTGTATATTAAGTGCTATTAATGTAGGTATTATTAAGGATCTTGATGACTTAGAAGAACTTTGTGATCTTGCTGTCAGAGCACTAGAAGAAATAATTGACTATCAACGCTATCCAATAAAAGCGGCAGAGATTAGCACAAAAGCAAGACGCTCATTAGGTGTTGGTTATATAGGCCTTGCACATTATCTTGCTAAGAACAAAGTTAATTATTCCGATCCAGAAGCATGGAAACTTGTGCATGATTTGACTGAAGCATTTCAATACTACTTGCTCAAAGCCAGCAACAATTTAGCGCAGGAGAGAGGAGCATGTGAATACTTTAACCGTACTAAATACTCAGATGGCATTCTGCCAATTGACACTTACAAAGCAGATATTGATTCTATAGTAGAAAATAAACTAAATTATGATTGGGCATCTCTTAGGAAAGACATATTGGAATTCGGACTTAGGCACAGCACTTTGTCCGCACAAATGCCTTCAGAGAGCAGTTCCGTTGTGTCGAATGCCACAAACGGAATTGAGCCACCTAGAGGATACCTGTCCGTTAAGAAGTCCAAGAAAGGGCCTCTTAAGCAGATTGTTCCGCAGTACCAAAGTTTAAAAAGCCACTATACGTTGTTATGGGAGATGCCAAACAACACAGGATATATAAATACAGTGGCTGTGATGCAAAAGTTTTTCGACCAAGCTATCAGTGGTAATTGGAGTTACAATCCAACGCATTATGAAAATAACGAAGTGCCAATGAGTCAAATGATTCAAGATTTATTGACCACTTACAAAATGGGTTGGAAGACAAGTTACTATCAAAACACCTATGATTATAAAACTGATCCTAGTGAAGTCGCATTTGAAGAGCCTCAGCATTCAGTAGGGTGGCATGATAATGTTCCTGAAACAGAACATGCTACTTTGGCAAATGAAGATGATGAAATGTGCGAGGCATGTGCAATTTAACCGTTGACATTGCCTACATAAGAAAGTATTATGTACAAGCTATAATAAGGAAAAGAGATAAGCATGGCAAAGACCGTTTTTAATAAAGAAAAAGTAGACTTCACTAAAGAGACAATGTTCTTTGGTGCTGACCAAAACACACAGCGTTACGATACATTTAAGTTTCCTGTGTTCGATAAACTTAATCAAACTATGTTAGGATACTTTTGGCGTCCTGAAGAAGTAAGTCTACAAAAAGACAGAGCGGACTATGCTAATTTTCGTCCAGAGCAAAAGCATATCTTTACTGCTAATCTTAAGTACCAAACTCTATTAGATAGTGTGCAAGGACGCGGTCCATGTTTAGCTTTCTTGCCACATGTATCATTACCTGAACTAGAAGGTTGTATTGTTACTTGGGACTTTTTTGAAACTATTCACTCACGCTCTTATACACACATTATGAAAAATGTGTATCCAGATCCAAGTGAAGTGTTTGACACTATCCTTGATGACGAAAAAATTATTGCTCGTGCAACAAGTGTTACTAAACATTACGATGCGTTTACAGAAGCGGCTGATGCGTTTATACATCGCAAAGAAGGTAACATGCATGACGTTAAGAAAAAACTGTACCTTGCAATGCAAACAGTAAATATTTTAGAAGGCCTGCGCTTTTACGTGTCATTTGCTTGCACATTTGGCTTTGGAGAACTAAAGCTAATGGAAGGTAGTGCTAAGATTATTTCGCTTATTGCTAGGGATGAAGCACAGCATTTGGCCCTAAGCACACACATTCTTAAACTTTGGGCACAAGGCAAAGACGATCCAGAGATGAAGAAGATTGCAAAAGAGTGTGAACAAGAAGTTTACGATCTGTGGCGTGAATGTGTTGCAGAAGAAAAAGATTGGGCAGAGTATTTGTTCAAAGATGGATCTATGATTGGATTGAACGCACAGTTGCTACATCAATATGTTGAGTATATTGCTAATCGTAGACTTAAAGCACTAGGATACGATGCTATATTTGATCAGCCTGTAAATACAAATCCACTTCCTTGGACACAGCATTGGCTTTCAAGTTCAGGCTTGCAGGTTGCTCCACAAGAAACAGAAGTAGAGTCGTACATCATCGGCGGCATTAAACAAGACGTTGATAAAGATATGTTAAAAGGATTTAGTTTATGATTCAAATATGGGGTAAGCCTCAATGTCCTAGCTGTATCAAAGCAAAGACGATGCTAGAAAACCGTGAGATTAAATTCGAATACTTTGAACTTGATAAAGATTTCACAAGAGAAGAAGTATTAGCTGAATTTCCTGAAGCAAGGACATTCCCACAGATTATAATTAATGGAATCAAAGTAGGGGGCTATGAGCAAATGGTCCAATACATGGAAGATCATAATTACAACGGCACAGGTTATTCACTTTAAAATACTACGATAAATACATTCATATAAGGATATGATGTATGGCCCGTGGTGCACCATTTGACGAAAACAACATTTTCACTAGAGATTCAGTAGACGGCGGAAAGCTGGATTACTCTCAGCCCAATAGTCTATTTACTAGGTTAGAAGGCGGAGGGTTTTCTAACCGCCTTCCTACAAATGATACTGTTAATGATTGTGGGTTGCTTCCTAAAGTTGGCACAGCAACATACACGCCAGATCCTTATGCAGGACCAAACGGACCAAACATAGGACAACAAGATGGCTGAATTAGGTAGTATTATACTCCGTCGTGGTACTACGGCAGAGAGATTAGCATTTGTACCGCTCAAAGGCGAAATCATATATGATACTGAAAGTAAACAGGTTTTCATTGGAGACGGTGAAACCTATGGTGGTAAAACTGTCTTTGACGACAAAGTAACAATTGACAATGACGGAAACCTAAAAGCAGGAGATAATCTTGCTATTATCATTGACGATGACGGCGCCGCAAAAAGTTTGCGTTTGCCTGGCGGCGACAAGAAAGATAGGCCACAGCCAGTCGCAGGTAGTTTGCGTTATAACTCTAACGATAGAGTTATGGAAATGGCAGATGGCAACGAATGGTTTTTCCTAAACAAAACTGTTATAAACGGTGATGTTACAGAATTGTATGTAAGTCTAGATGGCCATGATGATAGACGTCACGGTGCTCAGAGAGGACGTAGTTGGGGTACAGCATTTAGAACTGTAAACATGGCTATGCGTCTTGCTGAAGATATAATGACGGCAAACCCCCAGAGTGAATTCTTTGTAAATGGTGAACAGCGAATTAGAACCAAGCAAGTTCTAGTGCATGTAGCAAGTGGTATATATGAAGAACAACTGCCTATTAGAGTACCTCCCAACGTTTCTATTTTTGGAGCAGGACAAAGACGTTGTATAATCCGTCCTAAAGTAGGAGAGACAAGTAAAAGTCCGTGGGCAAAATTACGTTTTTGGAGAGAGACTGATCTTTTTCCGAATGGATATTTTGGTTATCATTATCTTTCAGATCCACGCAGTCAATTTTCTACACCATTAGATAATGAAGATATTGATATATTCCTTTGTAACGATACAAACTGGTTCCATGATTTTACAACTGACAAGAACAGCAGTTTTACTTTTGTACTCGATCCAGAAGGACAAATTAGAACTAAATCTCCCTATCCACATACTGGTGCAAGTTTTCCAAAATCAAGTTTTGAAGTAGATCCATATTCAGTTGGCTTCCACGGCGGTATGTTTGCAGACGGATTTACAGGCAACCAAGAATTTAATATTGATAGCATAGCGGGCGATAATTTAAGTATGGTAGCCAGTGGATTTTGGCGTACACCACAATTACCTACAGCATTCTATAAAGAAGGTGTAAGATATCAAGCAAACCTAGCTACTGCACCAGACGATGCAAAAGTAAATGCTACAACACTTTTGTCAGCAAATAAAAGTTTTATACAAGAAGAAACTATACAATTTGTAAATGACAAATATATTTTTAATTATAATGAAACAAAGTGCAGACGAGACTTACAGTTTATACTACAAGCCGCTAGATGGGATACAGCAACTGAAACAAATTATTTAGGCAGAATTGCCGCTCTAAGTTATCTACGTCCTAACAGTGCTTACGTATTGAGCGATCAGTTGCAACAAACTATTGGTGGATTAAACTATGCCAAAGGACAAAGTAACACAAGCCTTACAAGCAATACATCAGCTCAATTAGTTAATACAGCGTTATGGGACGATGTAATTGATGTTTTAGAAAATGGTATTGCAAATGTTGATGCCTTATACTTTCCTGACAAAGTTTATGATGATGATAAAGATTGGCATAGGAAAATATTACAAGCCAACAAAGCATTTATAAAAGCTGAAGTTATTAGTTTTATACAAACACAAATTAATAATGACATTGCACCGTTTTCTAGCACATACACATATGACGTTGCGAAATGCGAGCGCGACACAGACTTTTTGTTAGATGCACTAAGTTACGATTTAACTTACGGTAGTAACCTAGCCTCTATACAATTTGCAAACAGTTATTGGTTAGGTATAACTAGACAGATACCTCAAAACCAAGTTGCTCCACACATTGCGGCATTTAATTTTGTTAGAAGTATACTACCACAAATTTTTAGCAATGTGCCATTTACTGCTCCAGAAAAACAACAACTTACAGTACCACAAGCATTATTAGAAAATCCTAGCCTGTCAGATAGTATTACTACGACAGTGCAAGGATTAGTTACAATGGTCAATGAGATAATTGAATATGGTACAAACTACGCTCCTTTGACTGTTTATCCTAAAACAGATTTATTAATTACAAATAGACCGCCTGCATTCAAACAAGAACTGCAAGACAAAATCACAGCAAGCGACCAATTAAGAACTGATACTGCTAACATTATTAACAGCACAATTAACTTTATTAACACAACCTATGCAAGTTTTAGTTATGACGAAGAAACCTGTAGACGTGATGTAGGATTAATTGTAGATGCAATGATACACGATCTTACATATGGAGGTGAAGCAGAAACTAAAAAGGCTGCCTACAGTTATTTTGAAACAGGCAGTACTGTAATTCTAAACCAAGAAGCAGAAACAATAGATGCTATTGTAAAAGCAAAAAACCTAATCCAAGATGTAGTGCAAAATGTTGTTATTACTGTAACACAAGACCGTGCAACACAAACTACTAACAGCAATAATGCTGAAGCAGGTATAGAAGATAGAATAACATATCTCTTTAATATTATTACAGATGTTTTAACAAACTATGCGGCATTCAAGGATGCAAACAGTTTGATACTTTCGAACATCGGATGGATACAAGATGAGGTAATTGCTTTTACAAATGCAACTTTCCAAAACTTTACATATGATGTTGCAAAGTGTGAAAGAGACAATGGCATAATCTTAGACGGTGTAGGCTTTGATGTCGCCCTAGGAACAAACTATAACAGCGTTACAAATGGACTAGCATACCAAAGAGCAAATGCGAGTGTTGTCACAGCAAGTCAAAAAATTGCAACTGTGCAAAACATAAAGTTTTTAAAAAATGAAGTGTTAAACTTTGTAACTGACAGTACGTCGGCTGTAACAACAGCAGAAGCAAGAGTTACAAATGCATTTGATGAAGTAATAGACATAATTGAAAATGGTGTAGTAAGCACAGATACAAGTGCAGATGCATTGATATTTCCTGCACCTAATGTTTTACCAACAGCAGATGCAGATGATGCCGCTCTACAACTACAGGCGAACAAAGCATTTTTAAAAGCAGAAACTATTGCATATATAAACGTTACCTATCCAAGTTTAGTATACGATCAAACTAAGTGTGCAAGAGACGTAGGTTATATTGTAGATGCACTTACATATGATATCTTGTATGGAGGTAACAGTGCAACTAGAGTAAATGCTGAAAGCTATTTTGTAGGAGCAGTGGCTCAATTGCCTGCAGGACAACAAGCACAAACAGCTGATGCATATGATCATCTAGCAAATGTAATAGAACAGGTTGTTGTAGGAACATCTGTAACTCCGTCAACAGGAAATACAGAAACACAAGATACTACAAGTCCTAATGCAACTGCAACCGAAGCAACACAACTTAGCAACCTTGTGCAAATAATTGAAGATGTAATTACTGCAAATAGCATAGCTGGACTACCTGCAGAAACACTTCCTTCTGTAACATGGGCAGACGCTGAATACCAAAATGCAAAAACACTTATCGACAATGATAAAGCAAGGCTGATCACAGATGCAACACAGTTTATTGCTGACAACTTTATTAACTTTACCTACAATCAAGATTTATGTAAAAGAGACACAGGTTATATTGTTGCTGGTGTTGCTGATGATATATTTGGAGGTAAGTGTAGATCAGTTGAAGCAGGACGTAGTTACTATAGAGGTGTAACCCAATTAGCCAATAGCACAGTAGCGATCAACGAACAGTTAATACAAACGCTAGAATCAAACAAGTATGCAAAATATTTGATTAGACAAGTATTAAGCAATGAAGCACCTGCACAAACTTATCAATCTGTATCTAGCCAAACACTGAATACAAATATTACAGTAAACGACACTATTAAAGATAAAGCAGACGGGCTGTATGATATTGTTTTAGGTATAATGGAAAATGGTATTGCAAGCGGTCCAACAGCATTGCCTAAATATAATATTAGTATTGAGTCTACCACACCACTTGATCCAACCCTTGTAGGAAAAGGACTTACACTTATAACTGCTGGTAACAAATCTTTTGTTAGTACAGACTGGACAATGTTTGGTAACTTAGGTTATGGTGTGCTTGCAAGAAACAATGCACGTTGTGAGCTTGTTTCAATCTTTACATACTATTGTGGATATACATATAAAGCAGAAAGTGGATCTGAAGTTAGATCACTTAATGGTTCAAGTTCAAACGGCATATACGGATTAGGAGCAGAAGGACGTAATCCTTTTGAAGTTCCTGTTAGGGCAACCACACTAAATGAAACAGTTTTTATCGCAGAAGCAGACAGCACCACACCAGGCGATAACCAAATTAATGATTTGCAAATTGTATTTAGGAACGCAGTAGACTACAATGGTAATCCTGCACAATTGTTTAACACAATGGCTGTAGATGTTGACCATGGTGCTCCAACAGGTATTGTAACATATGAAATAGGTAACTTCCAGCAAAACAGTTTAAACATCAAAGGATCAGCTCAAGGACTAGTAGCGGCAATTCCAGATGGTAATGCAATTAAAATTAGACTGCTACAAGAATACCAAGTAGATACAAATGAAGACATTTCGGATATACTTTTAGGTGCGGCTCTTATTTACGACAACGATCCTAATCAAGGATATAGAATATTAGAAGTAACAGCAGATGGTGTCGTAGACAACAGATTTACAATCAGAACAATACCAAGTTTAAATCATATACCTCTTGTTGTTAATCCAACTGCAACTGTTGGAAGTTCACAGTTTACAATCAATGCAACTACATATGGTGCAACAGAACTTGTAGACAGAAGGATAGCACATGAAGGTGTTATCTATCGTATCACAGCATTTGATTCTAATACTAACACAATCTCAATTGATCAGCCTTTGACAGCAGAAATGATTGGAGGCAACAGTGTAAGAGCAAGTCTTGCACCCGGAGAACAAGGTAAAATATTTAAAGATTTCTCTGTTGTAAAAGCTGGTAACCACGACATGCTTGATGTTGGTACTGGTGGTTATGAAGATAGTAATTATCCTAGAGAACTATTTGGACCGCCTCTACGTAATCCTGTGCAATCGCAAGAAGTAAACGAAATTGCACCTGGGCGTGTGTTCTTTGTTACCAATGACCAAGATGGTAACTTTAGAGTAGGCGACTATTTTAGAGTCAACCAAGGTGATGGTAGCGTAAGTTTTGCCGCGGCAATTGCTTTGAGCAACTTAGATGGTTTAGGATTTACACGAGGCGTAACTATCAACGAATTTAGTGCTGATGCCGAAATGACAGATGTTTCAGATGAAAGTGTACCTACTGAACAAGCGGTTGTAAATTACATAAACAGAAGAATAGGACAAGATCAAAACGGCGCCGACATGGGCGGAAACACTATAGGTCCAGGCGTGTTAATGTTAGATGGCTCTAAGTCAATGACAGGAAATCTTGATCTAGACACAAACGACATTACATCTGTAGAACTATTAACAGTAAACAATATTGATGCAACTACTACTGATACAGATAATCTCACAGTCAACACACTAAGCAATATAAACGGAACAGTCAATGTTAATGGTACTGTTACACACGTAGGTGATACTACTACAACAGGTGATGTAACACAGACAGGCGATAATACAATCACAGGTGATGTAACAGTGAATGGCAAGTTATCAGTTGATAGCGTTGAAATTGACACAAACTACATTACAACTACCGATTCAAACAGTGATCTAGAGTTGCGAACTAGTGGCACAGGAAAAGTTATAGTTCAAGATAATTTAGAAGTGAATGGCAATATAGACATCAACGGTAATATAGACATTCAGGGTAATATTATTCCTACGGACGATGATACATTTGATATAGGTAGTACAACAAAACGTGTTAGGGACTTATATTTAGGTCCAGGTAGTTTATTCATTAACAACACAGCAACACTTACTGAGGATGTTGATGGCCATCTAACAATACAAAGCAAAGCCGATAAAGATCTAAGACTATCCACGTCAGGCACAGGTATGTTAAAATTTGAACACGCTACTCAAATTGACACAGATTTAACAGTGCTTAACAATCTAGAAGTTGACGGTACAGCAACTATTGCTAATATGGTACTAGAGGATCTAACAGCAACAAGGATTCCTATTGTTGGCACGAACAGTGAAATTATAGATGATGCGGGTTTGACATACAATGTTTCAACTAATACATTAAATGTTGACGGACAAATTGATGTAGATGATGTTAGTATTTTTGACAACACAATTAGAATTAATGGTAATGATATATTAGCAACAGGTAGTGCCACTAGCGGACATATATATTTGAACCCAGGCCAGACTTCAAATACAGCAGTCAATATCACCAACGCCTCACAAGCAAATCCTGTAAGAATTACTACCAGCACTAATCACGGACTAACACAAGGCGATGTAGTAGTCATAGAAAGTGTAGGTGGCATGACCACCCTTAATGGTAATAATTATTATGTTAGTGTAGTCAATGCAACAAATGTTGATTTATATTCTAATAGCGGATTGACTAACACTGTAAATGGCACAGCGTTTTCAGCATATACTTCAGGCGGAACTATAACCAATATTGTTTATGGTAATGTTACAGTAACTGGTAACCTAAATGTTTCTGGTGTTACAAGCACAACCGATATTGGTTTAGGAAATACACAAATTAATGGTAACTTCAGTGCATTTGGTAATGTAGAACTTGGAGATTTTAGAACTGATCCTATTACTTTTACAGGAAGTATGAACAGTGATATTATTCCTTTACTAGATAGTTCGTTTGATTTAGGACAGGATAACGGATCTGACGTTTATAGATGGCAAAATATCTTTGTTGATAATGTAAACACAGGTACAATACTTGCTACAGGAGAAACAGTAATCAGAGGCGCAGACTTCAAAGTACAAGCCTCAAACGGAGTTAATAAATTTACTGTAGATGATACAACTGGTGATACTGATATTGCAGGTAATTTGTTAGTAAGCGGCACATTAACAGTTGACAACACTGTAACCATTAATGCAACAACAATGACTGTTGATGATGCTATAGTGACACTAGGTGGAGATACGGTACCAGTATCAGACGACAACCTTGATAGGGGTATAGAGTTCCGCTATTACGATGGAGCAGGTAAACTTGGCTTCTTTGGATTTGACGACAGTACAGGAAACTTTACATTTATACCAGATGCAACTAACACATTAGAAGTGTTCTCAGGCGATCCAGGAACAATAGATGTCGCAGGTATTACCCATACAAAAACAGACAGCAACCTAGTGCTAGATGCAAATGGCACAGGGATAGTTCAGATAAATGATTCGTTAGAAGTGACAGGCCTAGCAGAAATACAAGGCAGGACTGACATCACAGCTGGTGGATTAAATGTTGATGCTTTAAGTTCATACACAGCAGATACAAATCTTACTATCAGTGCAGATGGCACTGGTGTAGTGAATATAAATGATACTCTAACTGTTGCTGGTACAACCACGTTAAGCAACACACTCAATATAAATGTTGCTGATGCTCTAGCATTTGAAAGCGGAAAACATTGGATTACATATAACGACGGCGAAGGCAACTTTAACATAAGAGTAGGACATGTTTCAGACGGTACACCTAATGAAGTATCAACAGAAACAGGTTTTGCTTTCCACGACGAATGGAGCCAAAGTAGTGGCTGGAGAGAGTTTAACATCAGTGCTTCAAGCATCACAGCAGGTGCAGATGTAGGCGCCTGGCGTAGACAAATATACTACGATAGCAACGAAGTTAGTCTTGCTTATCAAGGTACAGAAAAACTAGCAACAATAGCAACTGGTATTGATGTTGCTGGCAATGTAGACCTGTCAGGCGATATTGTAAAAGGCACAGGAACAATTAGTGTTCCTAACAATACCAATGGTACGTTTGCCATTAATGTTAGTGATACAACTACTACTACACAAGGTGATTTGAATCTTGACTTTTCTTTGAGTGCTACAGGAACTGTAAGCGCCACAGGTGATGCACATGGTTTATCATCCACAGACTCTCCTACATTCGATGCACTTACTATGACAGGCACGCTCACACTAGGCGGCATAGGTGGAGCCAATGTAGCAAACGATACACAAATTAAAATTTACAAGTCCGATAACAATGTAAGCGATCATATACAATTTTATAACGGAACAACAAGGATAGGTGAAATTGGCGGTCAGGATACTACTTGGTTACGCATAAATCAAGTAACTGCAAAAAACATTTACACTCCGAGATACATTAGAGCAGATAGTGGATTATTTGTAGATGATACTAATCACGGTATTAATTCGACAGGCATATTACTAGATGCATCTCTCAGCGGTACATATACAAATGAAGTTGATCTTACAAATGCAAATTCAAGTGTAACAAATGCAAATAATGTTAATGTTGATGAGAAAAATGATAACGTAGCATACCAAGTCTTGTTCAGTGATGCTAATGGTACAGGATTCCAACGTCCATATATTGACACAAACGATACGCAATTTACATACAACCCTAGCACATCAACTCTTAATGTAACAAACTTAATTGCAAGCAGTATCACAGGACCGCTCGGTGGTAGTGCAACATCAGCTGATACTGTCAAAACAGTGACAAGGGCAACAGATTCCACACACTATCTTACTTTTGTTGATAGTGACAACAGCAGTGCCACAGCTGAAACAATCTACACTAATCCAGATATAAATTACAACCCAAGCACTAAAACATTATCAGTAGGTGGCGATCTAATTATGGCAAGTACCAATAGTCCATATGGTAAGATTGTTTGGGAAGGTGATGAAGATGGTGCAGAAACTTTCTTATATGCTACAAATCCAACCAGTGATAACAATATTTTCTTACCAGATGCCAGTGGCACGATTGCACTAGAAGGAACTACTCCTTCGTTTACTGGAATTACTGCGCCTACCAATTTACAAATACAGGTTAATACAAATAATACAGCTGGTATTTTTGGATTGTCATTACCTGACTCAGATTTTATATCGTTAGGCAGTGATTTTAAAATAAGAGAAACTAATTTCAGTGGTACACTTTATAATTGGATAGATTCTAGCCATGATTTTCACATAACTAATCCTAATGTTTTTATAGAATCTGGTACTCCTGGAGGACCTAGTAGTAAAGTAGCAGAATTTAAATCAGGTGCGGAAGTAGCACTTTATCATAATGCAAGTAAAAGATTTGAAACAACAACAACTGGAGTTCAAGTAAATGGAACTGATACACTTACTGTCAGGACCATTAGCACAGGTGGTGCAACTACCACAGGAACTATAACAGGACGTTGGAGCCTAAGCACTAACAGTAGATTTGAAGCAACCTATGCTGACTTGGCAGAGATATACGAAACTGATCAAGAATATGAGCCGGGGACTATAGTTATGTTTGGAGGAGACAAAGAAGTAACAATAGCACAGGGATTAGCAACAACAAAAGTAGCAGGTGTTATAACAGACAGTTATGCGTTCTTAATGAATCAAGAAGCAAAAGGTCAACCACTGGCACTGAAAGGTCGTATACCTGTAAAGGTTATGGGGCAGGTGAACAAAGGTGACTTTATTATTGCCAGCATGGAACCTGGCGTAGGTGTAGCTAGTGATAAGTATATTGGTGGAGCTGTAATAGGTAAAGCCATAGAATCTAAAGAAACAAATGACATCAAACTAATAGAGGTTAAGGTATAGTGAGTAAAGAAGTAGTAAGAGCAGACACAGATTCACACGTAGGACATGCTAGTCCTTCACCTAGTCCTTTTCATCAAACTACTTACAAGGCAGGACAATCAACAGTATATGTTAATAACAAACCTGTGATTAGAAAAGACGATACAACCAAATGCGGAGATCCAGCAGTAGGTTCTAGTGGAACAGTTTATGCAGAAAATAAACTTATCCATAGAAAGGATGATGCTACAGGAGGCCATGGTAGTTTCGTGCCTAACAAAGCACAATCAGGATCAGGTGATGTATTTTGTGGTTGACCTTTTCAAAAAACCATAGTATAATCAATTAATTATAAGGAGTAATTTATGAGTGAACTATCTCAACACGAACAAATCGTTCAGGCGTTTAACAACTATCTAGCAGAAGCTGAAACATTTGAAAACAAAGGTGTGAAAGCGGCAGCCGCTAGAGCAAGAAAAGCTCTAGGCGATCTAGGCAAACTTACTAAAACACGTAGAGCCGAAATCCAGGATAAGAAGAACGCAATGTAATGCAAGCGGCAGTAGTGGGAGCCGGCATCACCGGCATAACAACTGCCTATTACTTGGCCAAAGCAGGATACGAAGTTACAATATATGATGAACGGAAGTATCCTGCCATGGCAACCTCTTATGCTAACGGCGGACAACTTAGTGCAAGTAACGCAGAGGTTTGGAACAGTTGGCGTAGCGTCTACAAAGGCATTAAATGGCTTACAAAGAAAGACGCACCACTCAAGGTAAACCCTTGGCCATCTCCAGACAAATACAGTTGGTTCTTTAATTTTATAAAGGAGATCCCTAATGCTGATATCAATACACAACGAACTTGTGAAATGGCTCTTGAAGCCCATAACCTTTACAAGCAGATTGCTGAAGAAGAAGGAATACAGTTCGATAAAGTTGAAAAAGGTATACTTCACATCTACACCGACGAAACCGAATATGAAAATGCTAAAAGAGTAAACGAGGTGTATGCCCGTGCTGGGCTGAAACGATGGGAAGTAAGTGCTGAAGAATGTTTAAAAATAGAACCAGCATTAGTTCCACCTCCGACTCTATTAGGCGGAATGTATAATGACACAGACTTCACAGGTGATATACATAAATTTTGTGTTGAACTTCTAAAGGTATTACAAAAAAAGTATAACGTAAAAATGGTTATACGTAAGATTAAAAACCTTGGAGTTGAATTAAGAGATCACGTAGGCCCAATTGTTGTATGTGCAGGTGTAGAAAGCAAAGCCCTTGCAAAGACAGTAGACGATAACTTACCTATCTATCCTGTCAAAGGTTATTCTATTACTATACACAAACCTGAAGTAGCACCTTGGACAAGTTTATTAGACGATGGAGCAAAGATCGTTACAAGTAGGCTAGGTGAAGATAGGCTACGTATCGCAGGTACAGCAGAGTTTAACGGATACAACACTGACATCATTCAAGCTCGAATTAAACCTTTGATAACATGGGCTGAAACAATGTTTCCTGGTATTAATACAGAAAACATTTCACCGTGGGCAGGACTTCGTCCTATGATGCCCAATATGATGCCAGTGGTGAAGAAAAGTAATAACAACGATAGAGTGTATTACAATACAGGACATGGTCACCTTGGGTGGACGTTGTCTGCTTATACAGCATCCAATATAGTAGAAAGAATACGTGGTAATAACACATAAATAATTAACTACATAGATAATTGGAGTTAATATGTTTTGGTTAGATTATACAGTTCAAAGTTTTCCTAATGGTGATTTTATAGTAGAAGGCGAATGGCCTGGCGAAGTCATGGGTGTAAACAAAGATGGATCAATAAAAGATCATTGGTTATACAAACCTGGAGATGTTTTTGTTGTAGACACACATGGTAGATTAAGAAAGTCAGATCATTTGAGTACATTAATGATGAAATATGAGCAATCTAAGGTTGACAAAGTAGTAGATTAGTGTTATAAATATAAATGTAACGTTGAAGCAATTCAAACGCTATACAGGACCCGGGGGCGGTACCCGGCGGCTCCACCATAAACACATCGCAGTTACCAGAGGCTTATAGGTACCGAGCGAGTAAGGCGGACACGGTGTGTTTATGATGGGGCCGAACTAGGATCGACTGGTAGTTAATAGATGAGTGGAGTTGCCCGGATGTAAGCTCGGTTAACGCGAACAAAACTATAATTGCAAACGATAATTTTGCACCTGAGTTTGCCCTAGCGGCATGATTCACGGGGTTAGTCCACCTTGTTACCAAACGGCTAGAAAAGTGTTGCAGAAATGCAACACTTTTTTTTGTTTGTGCCTCACAACCTATAGTTTTATTTAAATTTAAAAATAAATAATATCGTGTGCAATAACTCCCACCCCTAGCACATCTAAAAATATAAAATAAGGAATAATAAGAATGCGTAGAACATTAATCGCACTGGCAACTCTATTTGCCGCAACAACAGCACATGCTGTAGACTTAGCACCAGGTGTGTCATTTGATACAGAAATCAAAGCATGGCACGAAGTAGATGCTGAAAAGAACTACCTTACTATCAATCCAGAAGTAGAGTGGACACCAAATGCAGGTGCTCTTTCACTTTCAGTTGGCACTGTAATCACAGCATACGAAACTGCTACAACAGGTGACAGTTTCATCTTATTTGATACACTAGACGAAGGCTCACGCCCAAATATCGATTTTGGTGCAGAATATGACCTAGGCAATGGTGCAGAACTATTTGGTGAAACTTCATGGGACGTTGACAATAGTGAACGTACAGAAATGAAGGTTGGTGTATCGTTTACATTCTAATTACAGGATACATCTTTTAACTGGGCGGCTTAGGTCGCCCTTTTTTTATGGGCAGATTTAATAAATACACATATAACTTAGGAGGCTACTATGGCAAGAATAGCAGTGGGTTTCAAGAGTGTTTGGGAACCAACGATTAAAGGAACTTCACAGGGAAGAAAACCTATTACATCTACGATGAACAAAAGCAAACGCAGAAGTTATAAAAAGTATAGAGGACAGGGTAAGTAATGTCAGAGTATAAACCAGACGACAAAGGAAAGCTAGAAATAGCACTACGCATATTAGGCAATGAATTAGTTGCTTTAAAGATGGAAGTAGATGATTTTAAAATGAAATGGTTAGTATATGGAGTAATAACCATCGTAGCACTTGCATGGGCTGGAGGAACCTACGGACCTGCATTAGTTGATATGTTTGCGAGTGACTAATGTGGCAACGCTTCCGCAAGTGGTTGAACATCGATCACATTGTGGATGTTTCTGTCGATTTATTTTTAATTTTGTTTGATGTATTAAGTTCGCCTATACTAATTGTTATGCGTTTATTGCGTTATGTTATAGGCAAGTATTTAATGGACGGTGTAAAAAATAAGATCAAGAAACTATTACATTGGTTACAAACTAAACCGCGTTGGGTAAGTTGGATTGTTATACCAGTGTTGATATATGCAGTGGCCCACTTACTTGTGCTGATGTGGATATTTGGACAAGCATTTGGAGAATTTATAATGGATGAATGGGGGAAGAATAATGTATGAATATAAATGTAAAATATTAAGGGTAGTAGACGGAGACACAGTAGACGTTGATATAGATCTAGGATTTGGTGTCTGGTTAAAGAAAGAACGTGTTCGAATGATGGGTATTGATACTCCAGAATCACGAACAAGAGATAAAACAGAAAAAGCATTTGGACTAGCGGCTAAGCAATATGTGAAAGATGCTATGCCAGTTGGAAGTATGCAAGTATTAAAAACTGAAATAGACAAAAGCGGTGAAGACAAAAAAGGAAAGTTTGGCCGTATTTTAGGAGATTTTTTACTAGATGACAAGCGTTTGACCGATATAATGATAGAATCTGGACACGCTGTTGCTTATTTCGGTGGCTCAAAAGAAGAAATTCAAATGAAGCACATGGCTAACAGAGAAAAATTATTACGTGAAGGTATTGTTACTTTACCATAATGTCGACAGTATGCCCACTACTTTGGAATCACAGTTTCATAAGCACAACAGGGCATGTAAAGCCTTGTTGTCGTTCTAAAGACAATCATTTATCACAAGATTGGCACGATGCAGACTTTGGGCAGGGTATTATGTCTGCGGCACACAAAACTGCACGTCAACAAATGCGTCAAGGAGAATGGCCTTCTGCATGTCAAATTTGTAAAGCACACGAAAAAGAATTTGGTTATAGTGCTAGAACGCAGTACCTAGAAGTTTATGATATAGACTATAATCATGAACCTAGTTATATAGAAAGCATAGACGTAAAGTTTAACAACATATGTAATTTAGCATGTGTAATGTGCAATACAGAATCGAGTAGCAAAATAAATGATTTTGTACAAGCACACGGAAAACTATGTCCATCTTCTATGTCAACTTATAAGAACATAGATTGGCAAGAACAAAAAAAGTTAGAATGGTGTAAATCAGTAATATCACAAGGACACTTAAAAACTTTAAAAACTACAGGTGGAGAACCCTTTGCACAAAAACATTTTTGGCAATTGATA
>Ga0213860_10000104_pt1 | contig 32223 bp, 41 predicted proteins | sample PICome_3_FD_160118 | JGI IMG/M metagenome (GOLD analysis project Ga0213860, IMG submission 160118) | Coastal seawater microbial communities near Pivers Island, North Carolina, United States - PICO550 | ecosystem: Environmental > Aquatic > Marine > Coastal | place: USA: North Carolina...
TATACCACTCATTGACCTAGAGACTATGATGCCTGTACTAATGGGTATGCTTGGTCTTGGCGCTATGCGCTCTTATGAAAAAACCAAGGGCGTATCGAGGGAAAAGTAAATGGCATTACGACCTACTAAAGGAATGTTGACAGGATCTAAAGAGACTAAGACTTTGCCCGGAGAGTCTGGTCCTTTTGACCCTAATGCTGGTACTCCTACTTCTTTTGACAATGAGATACCTCCGGGCGATATTCCCGGACCTAGCATTCCCGGAGACGGTGAAATTAGAATCAACGGTCGCCTTGTAACTACTGATGACGTCTTTGAAATGCTTATGGCTATTATGGCCGGTACTCAAGGCGTTCCTGAAGGCACTTCTGCGGAGGTACTTGCTCGTCTTCAAGGCAGAGGTATAACCACTCAAGAGCAACTAGACGCTGCTATTACACAAATAGTAACTGAGTCTTTTGACAGAGCGCAAGAGATTGTTGACACAATGTATGACAATCCTGAAGAACTTGCGGACATGGAAGATCCGGGTGAGTTGACCAAGTTGTTTATAGAACAAGGCGGTATGTCTTTTGCTGGTGTTGCTCCTCCTGTTGCTACTACAACCACAGTAACTGGTAGAGAAGTTGCTGTAACTGAAGGTGGCGGCATATCAGGAAATATATTTGATATTCTTGAAACTGGGGGTCGAGTTTTTGGTGAAAATGTTCCTGTAGTATTACGCGATGTAGACGGAAATCCTATAACAGACGAAAACGGCGATCTTGTAACAGTAGAAGAATATCGTCCCGGCATTTTAGATGTAATGATTCCTCATCTTCCCGGAATATCATTACCTAATTGGATGCCTTCTGCTGGCGTTATTTTTCTTCCTACAATACAAGAAGCTGTAAACAAAGTATGGACAATAATCGACGAAACAGATATTGGAGAAGCGTGGGAAGAAGGTGACATTGGCGAAGTACTAAACGACATTGGTGAAATTATTGTTCGTTCTGGAGAAGCTGCTGCTGGCGTACTTGAAGAAAAAGTTAGTGAAATTATTGGCACTATTACAGGAGCTATTTCAGACCCTACCAAAGCAGGTACTGTTCTTGGTGGCGTTATTGGAACAGCGTTTCCTTCTATACCTCAATGGCTTCCTCCCTTAATTTTAGATCCTCGTGTTTACGGCGCAGTGCGTAATGTACTAACACAAAACTTTAATACGCCTGACGAAGATTTTCCTCCTATTACTCAAGACCCAGAACAAGACTCTGCCCTTATGTTTACCAACAGGGGTGACAACTACTTTGTAAGTAGTGAGGGCGATGAGTACTTCCAGTTAGCCGAAAGCGAAGACATTGACTTTGAGTTTAACGGTCAGTACACCAGAGAGCAGCTAGAAAACACTGGACTAGAGACAATCAACTCTGGTACGTATCAGTCACTGTTGGATGATCTGTCGTCTCAGGCAGTAGAAGAAGACATCTATCAGTACTCTATAGAAGATCTGGTAGCGCGTTACGAAGAAGAAGGAGGAATACTTCCCGGTGACTGGAAAGAGATGGATGAGGAGTCGCGGTACAACTACTTCTTAGACGACTACTTTGACATCCCTACTCGTGTTGAAGACCCTGATAAAGATGATTTACCGGGTGACGAAGAACCTCCTGTAGAGCCACCTGTAGAGCCACCTACAGACGAGCCTGAGCCACCTGTAGAACCACCGCCTACAGAGCAACCAGAGCCTGAACCAGAGCCTCCTACAGACGAACCTGAGCCAGAGCCTGAGGTAGACACATCAGTAATTGAAGGTTTGTTTGCTGACTTCTTGGCACAACTAGACGAAGAGTTTACAGGTCAACAAGAGCAGATCAACGAGATCATTCAGAACTTTGTTGAGACACTGCCTGACTTTGACGCAATGCCTACAATGGAGGACATTGCTGAGTACTTTGAAATCAACGGTGTCACACTGTCAGAGCAGAACTTTGAGCGTATACGTCAAGAGTTAGCTGATGCAGGTTACCTGACACAAGAGCAGTTGACAGAAGCGTTGGCTGGTGTTGCTACGCCAGAGCAAGTACAACAGGCTATTGAAGGTGCTGGCTTTGCTACACCGGAGCAGGTAATACAAGCGTTAGCAGAAGCAGGTTATGCTACTCCAGACGACATTACTAATGCACTGGCTAACTCAGGGTTTGTTACAGAAGATCGTATGTTACAAGCCTTGGCAGAGGCTGGATATGCTACGCCTGAACAAGTACGAGAAATAGTTGACAACGCTGTTTCTAACATTGTTATACCTGAGGGCGCAACTGCTGAAGAAGTACGACAGCTAATCCAAGAGGCTATTGACGGTATACCTGAGGGTATTTCTCTTGAAGACGTAGGCGACGTAGTTAACGAAGCTATCGCTAACATAGAGTTCCCTGAAGGACTATCAGAAAGTGACGTACGTGGTATTGTAGACAGCTTTGGGTTTGCTACTTCTGCTGACGTACAGGCTGGCTTTGAAGATCTTAATCAACGTTTTGATGACGCTATTAACGGTATTGCTACACAGTTTAGCGACCAAGAAGCAGAGTTCCTGGCTAGTATTACAGGACTTGAGGCTTCTTTAATTCAGTCTCTTGCAGCAGTAGAAGGTGGACTCAGTGCTGAACTAGAGATGCTAGGCACTGACTTAATATCTTTACAAGAAGACGTAGCAGGACGCTTTGATGAGTTTGAAGCGTTTACTTCAGAGCAGTTTGAACTTGCATCGACTGAACGTCAACAACTACAGCAAGCTATTATTGCGGCTAACGGTGACATTACACAGCTAAGTGCTGACATGCAACAGATGTTTGCAGACTTTGGTGGCACTATTTCTGATCTGTTTGCTGGCGTAGGTGTTGACATTGAAGCACTACAAGCAGGACAGATAACGCAGCAGGAAGCACTAGACCAACTGCGTACGTCTATAGGCCAACAGTTTACTACGGCACAGGAAGAACGTCAGGAGCTACAACAGGCAATCATAGCTGTCGGTGGTGACGTAACTCAGCTTAGTGACGACATGATGCTACGGTTCCAACAACAGGACCAAAGCATAGAGGAACTGTTTGCTGGTACTAACGTAAACATTGAAGCATTACGTCAAGGTCAAATAACACAACAAGAAGCATTTGACGCTTACCAGCAGTACACAACAGAACAGTTTGGTCAGGCACAGCAGGACCGTTTAGCACTAGCTCAGGAAATAATTAGTGTTGGTGGTCAGGTAGAAGCTCTTAGCTTTGACAGTCAACAACGGTTTGCTGAACTAGGTTTGTCTCTTTCTGATCTGCAGGAAGAATTTAACGTAAACCTAGTTGGTTTACAGCAGGGACAGATCAGTCAAGCTGAAGCGTTTGGTCAGTTTAGAGATAGTGTTACTACGCGGCTGGGCTTGGCAGAAGAAGAACGTGAAGAAATACTAACACGTCAAGCTGAGTTTGAAGCAATGTACGGTGAAAATCAGCAGGCACTGCAGGAACAAATTACTACTGGTAACTTACTAACTATGTTAGCTGGCGGCGGTATGTTCGGTGGAGGTGCTGCGCCTGCTAGAGCGCCTTATAAAGAGTTTACAAAAGGTATTACGTACCGCCCTAGAGAAGCAGTACCGCTTGCTATTAAAACGCCAGCTTTAGATTACAACGAAGAAGCACAAAAATTATTAATGCGGACACGCAGACGAGGAATGTTGGTATGACGTACCTTAACCTAATGAATAGCGTACTACGTCGATTACGAGAAGAAGAAACGACATCGGTTACTAGTACTACCTACGTTAAGATGGTAGGTGATTTTATTAATGATGCAAAGAAAATGGTAGAAGAAGCCTCTGATTGGTCTGCCTTGCGAGATACTATTGTTATTAGTACTACTGCATCAGACAACAGCTACTCACTTACTGGTGGTAGTGACAACGTAAAAGTAATGTCAGTACTTAACGATACTGAAAATTGTTTTATGGGTTATCAGACTAAGGACTGGTTTAATGAGCAGCTGTATTTGGTTGATGCTGCAGAAGGCGCACCACGGTACTACACGTACAACGGTCTAGACTCTAGCGGTGATACAGAAGTTCTTGTAGGACCAACTCCTGATGCTGTGTACAGCTTAAGGTTTGATGTCGTAAAAAGACAAGCAGATCTTTCAGCTAATGATGATTCGTTGCTTGTTCCTGCAATGCCTGTTGTTCACCTTGCTGTAGCGTTGCTTGCACGAGAGCGCGGTGAAACTGGCGGTACTTCTGTTGCTGAGTACTTCCAGATTGCTGATAAGTTTTTGTCTGACGCTATTGCTATAGACGCAGCAAAGCACCCTGAAGAGATGGTATTTAGGACTATTTGATATGGCTCAACAACTGCAAAGTATCAATCTTGTAGCTCCAGCGTTTAAAGGTGTTAACACCGAAGACTCGCCGTTGGCTCAAGGCCCGTCGTTTGCAGAGATTGCAGACAACGCTGTGATTGACAAACGTGGTCGTATTGCTGCACGTAAGGGCCACACTGTTGTAACAACAAACAAGACTGTACTGGGCACTGACTCGTTACGGGCTATCAAAGAGTACAAGGACAACGCAGGAAACACCAAGATATTTTCTGTTGGCAACAACAAGATTATGAGTGGCACAACTACGTTGGCAGACGAGACTCCCGGCAGTTACACAATCAGTGCTAACAATTGGAAGATTGTAAACTTTAATGACCACTTGTTTTTCTTTCAACGTGGTTATGAGCCTTTAGTTTATTCTAATCATGCTGGTGTTGTAGAGAAAATGTCAACACACGCCCACGCTACTGGTGTTGCTAGTACTATGTACGGCCATGAGGTGTTAGCGGCGTATGGACGTTTATGGACTGCGGACTTTAGTACTAACAAGTCTACTATTTATTGGTCAGACCTGTTAGACGGAGTTGCTTGGTCAGGTGGATCTAGTGGCAACATTGACGTGTCTAAGGTGTGGCCTGACGGTTACGACGAGATTGTAGCTTTAGCAGCACACAACGGCTTGTTGATTATCTTTGGTAAGCACAGCATTATTGTGTACGACGGTGCTACTTCTCCTGCTTCTATGACTTTGTCAGATACCGTAGCGGGCATTGGTTGCGTCAACAGGGACACTGTGCAGTACACGGGTACAGACGTGCTGTTCTTGTCGCACACAGGACTTAAGAGCTTTGGTAGGACAATACAAGAAAAGTCAATGCCTATCAGCAGCTTGTCCGGCAACATTACTAAGGACATCATTGCTGCACTACAGAATGAGACAGAGTTTTTTAGAACTGTATACAGTCCAGAAGAAGGTTTCTACCTGCTAACCTTTACTGGTCAGGATGTTACTTATTGTTTTGACGTGCGTAGTACTTTAGAGAATGGATCATACCGTGTTACTCGTTGGCCTTCTACTAAGTTTACATCATTTACACGATTAGAGAACGGTACGTTGTACATTGGTACCAGCAACGGTATCAGCACGTACACAGGTTACAGTGACAACGGCAGTGGTTACAGATTTAAATACTACAGCCCAAGCTTAACATTTGGCGATAGCTCTAGAGTTAAGATTTTAAAGAAGTTAAAGCCTACTCTTGTTGGTGCAAACAACGCAACAGTGTTTCTTAAGTGGGCTTACAACTTTGAAACAACATATGCTACTGCAGAGTTTACAGTAGGTAACCAGATTACTGGTTTTTATGGTGAGAGTGAGTACACCACCGTAGAGTTTACAGCAGGTCAGTTGACCAATGCAAGAGTACTTAATACAACAGGATATGGAACAAGTGTGCAAGTAGGGCTAGAGTCAGAAATAAACGGCTTTGCTTTGTCACTACAAGAAATTAACGTAATGGCTTTAATAGGAAAGCTGCTTTAATTAGGAGAAAACGATGGCTGAAGAAAACTCAGACAAAGGGTTTATGGATATGTTGGGGGATCTTGGGTCGTACCTGATGCAACCAGACGTTCTCCTTCCGGGTGTTGTTGGCGGTTTGCTAACAGGAGAGGCTTATGGTCGTCTTAGCGATATAGGACGAGAGGCAAGAACAGGTGCTGAGGCTCTTGCTGCACAACAAATGGAGCAGACACAGTTTAGACCATTCACTGTGACTACTGCTACTGGTGCTGGCATGGGTACTCAGGTAACGCCTGAAGGTGGTTTTGAAACTACTATGGGGCTGTCTCCACAAGAAGTTGCTTTGCAGAATCAACTACTAGGAGGCGCTGGTGGTTTTTTTGGTCAAGCAGTACAGCCTAGAGAAGCACGTGAGCAGGCTATCTTTGAGCGTATGCGTAGAGCACAACGTCCTGAAGAAGAGCGACAACGTCTTGCACTTGAAGAGCGTTTAGCAGGGCAAGGTAGACTTGGTGTTAGTTCTGCTGCTTATGGAGGCGCTACTCCTGAGATGTTAGCTATGGCTACAGCGCAAGAAGAAGCACGTAACAGAGCTATGCTAGGGGCTATGCAGCAGGCTCAAGCAGAACAAATGCAACAAGCAGCATTAGGACAACAGTTCCTTGGTGCAGGTTACTTACCTCAGCAACAGCTTATGGCCGCTACTCAGCCTTCACAGCAATTAGCAGCGTTGCAGAATCAACTTCAAATACAAGGTGCTGGGTTGTTTGGTGAAGCAACTATGTCGGGTCTTGAAGCTCAGTTGGTTGCAGAACAGGCACGAGCTAACTTACTAGGACAAACAGGTACTGGTCTTTTACAAGGCGCGTTAACTCCTAGTACAACGTCAACTGAAGCAGCTATAATTAAGAAAATTCTTGGAGGCTAAACATGGCTAAGTTTTCACAAGCGTTCCTGCAAGGACTCTTACAGCCTACTTATCAAGAAGGTTTGTTTACTTCTGCACAACAAGCAGCACAACTTCCGGATAAGCTAAAGCAACAGCAGCAAATGCAAGCTTACAGGCAAATGGATCCTTTGCAACGTCTAGATTACGGAATTGCTGTTGCAAAAACACCTGCAGAAATACAAGAGGCTCAAGCCGCTAAAGATGCTTTCATGAAAGAAAAGGCACAGAGATCTATTAACATGCTAGAAGCCGCTAGAGCTTCTTCAGATGATCCAACCCTTCAAAGAAACTATGAAAAATCAATGGCCGCTATAGCAGGTCAGTACAATATAGACCCCAAAGGTATTGTTGGCCGTACAGATGCAGAAGAACTTAGACAACTTCAAACAAATGCAGTACAGGACGCTGCTAATGAAAGGCAGTTAAGAGATCAAAGCAGGGCTATAGCGACTGCTTACAGGGGACTGTTATCTAGAAAAGACCAAGCAGGTGAAGGTGTCATTGAACAGTTTAAAAAGAATGTACAAGATACAAGCGCTGAACTTTATGCAGTTATAGAAGCTATAGATCAAACAGCTATAGAATCTGCTAACAGAGAAATGAGGCATCAAGAACTTTTAGAAAGCAGAGCTGAAAAAAAATCTTATCTTTCGACAACAAAACCTGTTGGTGAGTTAGAAACTCAAATAGATAGTTCTAAGTTAGAGCCTGCTATTAAGCAAGTATTGAAAGATAGAATAGCACGTCTTAAGGCACAGTACCCTGATTTCGCCAAAAAAGAAACATGGACACCTGCAGGTAGAAAGCAGCACGATGCAGAATATCAAGCAATTAATAAAGCTTTCTATGCTGAAGTCACAGATGCTGAAGCATTAAAAGCGCGAGAAAGAATACGAATGGCTAAACTTAGGGATAGTTTAGCAAAGATAGCTACTAAAACTCCTCCTCAGAATGTATGGGAGCAATACGTTCCTGCAGCAGAAGAAGAGTTAGGAAGTGGATTTTTAGGGTTTGGTGGTCCTAGTGAAGAACAACTTAATATAAGAGCAATAGAGTTAGCACGGTTGGCTATGCAGCGAGATGCATTAAATGCAGTCAACGCCGCTCGTGTTGCTAATGATTTAGAGGCTTTGTCTTTAGAGGAAGTATTAGGTACTGATCTTAGTGTTGTTACGCCTACTGAGGTTCCAGAGCCTGTTGAAGAAAGAGAAACGACAGACTTAACTAAAGCCGACAGTATAGTAGGAGTTTAGTATGGTCGATAGAGTTCAAGCGTACGCAAGCTGGCTCATCGAAAACGAAGACAAAAAAGGAACTGCAGAGTTTGAAGAGGTGGCTAATGCTTATCGCTACCTTAGAGCAGAGCCAGAGCGTATTCGTTTAGAGAAAGAGTTAGAACAAGCAGAGCAAGAAAGAGCAACGGCTGACTACAGGTTAGAAGCCGCTGAAGACACTATGCTTGAAAACTTAGCAGAAGGTATACAACAAACCTCTGCCGCTGGTGTAGGTGCTGCTGCTGACTTAGCTACACTTATTGCTTCTCCTATTACTTATGCTTATGAGAAAGCTACAGGCCAAGACGTACCTACTGGGCGTGAAGCACTGGCTATGATAGATCCCCGTCTAGATCCTAATCAACGCTTTGTAGAAGAAGATGTAGGTGCTTTTGCTACTCGTCTTGCAGGTGAGATGTCTGTCTTAGGTGGTGGTTTTGCTCAGGTAGCTAGAGACCCTGCAAAAATATCTTCTGCTATTAAAGACATTGCTGGTTTAGGTATGACCAAAACTCCTGTAACCGCAACAGCTTTGAAAGAAGGACCAGAGTTTGCAGAAAGACTAACCAGAGATTTAGCAGACCCTGATCGCAATTTTAATCTAGAAACTATTGAAGGTGTCAAGCAATTTGCTGATGATGCTGCTATTCGTTTTGACGTAGAACAAGCACGTCCTCAGTTTGATAACTTCGAGCAATGGCAGAAAGTAGAGCTACCTCGTTTTGAGGCACAGCAAGTTAAATTAGGAGAGCAGTGGGAAAAAGCAGCAGACCGTGTTAAAAAGGCAGAGAAAAGACAACAAAAAGCAATAGCGTCAGGAGACGAGGATAAGGTAGTCAAGGCAACTACTGCTTTAAATAAGGCAGAGCAAGAACTAGAAGCGTTAACAGCGCAAGCAGTAAAGGCTCCTGTACCTCCGTCTATTGCAAAAGGATCAGCAGAGCGTCGTGCTTTTATTAAACAGGAACTAGAACAAGCTGGTGTTGTAGACGACATGGTTAAGCAAGTTGTTTTACCTCAACGCTATCGAAAGCCTAAGCCGTTTGAAGAGCTAATAGAATACGACAAGATGGCAATGCGCGGGATGTACGATACTAATCCTAGTGCTTCCGTTAGTTTTTTTGGTAAAGCTTTACGCCCTACTTCTGCTATTGTAACTAAGTTTGCGGGTCCACGTGTAGGTGCTATCTTTGCATCGTCTTTTGAAACAGCAGGACGTAATCAAGAACTTTTATACAATAAGTACTTTGACGATAAAGTTAAAGACAGTCTTGCTGAGTTAATTGATTGGGGCAATAATCCAATGAATAAAGCTATGTTTCTTGATTTACACCACCAGCCTGAGAATTTAAAAACACTTCTTAGTAATGCATCAGACGAACTCAGCAGACCAGCTTATAATTTGTTTAAGCAATTAGTGGCAGATTCTAAAGCTCATCAATCTAGTGTAAGAGGTCTGTACAAAGAAGACGTACTTAAAGATGAAGTTTACTGGGCATCAGGTATTAAACGTTCTGCGTTAGACGACGAAGAAACTTTAGGCACTGCTATTGAAACAGGGACAATTATAAATCCTGGCTCTAAAGAACGTAGCAGAAAAATAGCCCAAGAGATGGAGCTAGATGAGCTTGACGAGTATTCAAGTCCTATACTTGAACAAATTAATCGTATGTCGCACGAGCAGATGCTTATTGAACTGTCTAAAAACTTTAGAATGCGTCCTAGTATACCGTTAAACGGTAACAGTAATGATTTTTTTAGAGAGATGCAACGTACTATCCAAGCTCAAACACAGTCGCCGACTGTAGCAAAGCGTGTAGCAGAAATGGCTAACACAACATACTTAGGTGCTAAAACATCTACAGGTAGTTTTGTTACTGCATGGATGAAGCAGGCTTATGGTGGTACGCTAGGTCAGTTTGATTCTGCTTTTCTTAACTTGCATGATTCTACTATATCAATGGTAAAAAGCGGTGTCAAACCTACGTTAAGAGCTATCCTTAATAGAGAAGGAATGAGGATTGAAGACTTCGGCATAGGTGGTACTAATAAAAATATAGGAGAGTTTCAAGCAGGATTTGACGAAGGATTAGAAAAAGCTTTTTATGAAAAGGCTGCAGATAAGTATCAAGACATTGGCTTTAAGTGGTCTGCCTTTAGACTATCGGATAGGAAAGGCAAAGGTATTACTCTTCGTTCTGCATTCAATGCTATGAGAGACTCTGCGACTAATGCACAAAAATTTAAAGATGATTTTTCTGTTTATTTTTCTGCGAGAGAACGTGCTTTAATAAGACCTCATTTAGTAAAAGGCACTGATGTAAATGACATGCCTGAACAAGTTAAACAGATAGTACTAAGAGGTATGTTTACACGGCTAGGTGAACAACAACTTATTTCTGCTGCAGGTCGTCCTTTGTATTACTTAAACAAGCCTTATGCAAATCTTGTTCGTCCTTTGTATGCACTGTCAGGGTTTGCCATTATGCAGGGCGAGCTACTAAAGCAAGGTATTATTGACAACATAGCCAAAGGAAACTACAAAGCTGCTGGTAATTTTTCAGCACGTTACATGGCGTACGCTGGTTTAGGTTATGGGATCATTGATGAGTTAAGAGGAATACCACAATGGATTCTAGGTAATGAGGACAAAGAACCTACTATCGAAGACATTGTTATAAAAGCAGCCAGCCAGCCTGTACAGGTAGCTACTTATGGGCGGTTAGGTGATCAGTATTCCACTAAAAAGTTTTTAGATTCTCCTGTTGATCATACCATTGAATCTTTAGCACCTCCTAGTGGACTTGTTGGTAATTTATCTAAAGATGTTGCAGACGTTGTAACAGGAAAAGATACAAAGTATGAGACGCTAAAAAGTTTTCCGGGCGGTGAAGAGCTACGTGCTGTATTGATGGAGGATAGGTAATGGACTTTGAAACAGCACGTATTAAACGTACACAGTTTCCTCAAGAAGAAGTAGTAGTAACAGCTTCTCGTACTAAAGGACAAGCAGAACAAGCTTTGTCAGATGAGTTTGTTATTGACATGGTTAATCGTTTACCAACAGAAGGGCAACCCGGAACTCCTTTAGGTTTTATGATGGGTCTTGGTCTTAGTAATCAAGACACTGACTTTCGTATGTTTAAAAAACCTGCTCGTGCAAGAGGCCGTACTGTTTATGGTGCTTACCTTCCAGAAGGAGAAGAGTTTGCTGCTGATAGAGAACAGATAGGAGGCATGCTTACTTCAAATAAAAGTAGCACGGTAACACCGTATAAGGGAGAGAAAGATATACTTTACTATACGCCTCAGCATGTTGTTGAGCAGAGAGGCGTGGCAGATAGAATAGGAGAAAGCGATACGTTTGCTCATGAGCTTTTTCACAAAGGATCTGTCATTGCATTGCCTGTTATAGAAGACATGCTCCAAGAAAAAGGCGGTCCTCTTAAGTTAATGTCTTTAAACAAAGATAAGCTAAGAAAATTTAAGCAGTCGTTTGAAGACGACAGAAGCCATAGTAAATATTTAGATGCTATGGACAAATATTATCTTGTTGGTGGCGATGTTTCTAAGCTGTCCAAAGAAGAACAGCAGACAATAAACGATGTTAAAGTTATCAGCACGACTGTAGAAAACTATCTAAGGTCTGATAAGAAAGATAAATACGACATTAGACTACCTACTAAAGCAGCTAAACCTAAAAAGAAAGGGTTGTTTGAGAAATAAAAAAGGGGCCGAAGCCCCAGTAAGTTACAACTCACAGTTATTACCCGTGCAGGCTAACTGCTGAGACCCTTCCGTCATGTCAGAGTTCTCAGAGATGTTCCAATCGATCGTCTCTGGGAATTCCTCCTTCAGCTTCTCATAGGTCTCTACGTCGATGGGTTCGTAAGGAGCCTGTTGGTACGTATGTTCGGAATAAGGCAGAAAACTAACACCGCTTATCTTATCGAACTTGTTGTACAACCACTGACCTACCTCAAGAAACTCATCATCACGATAGTAACACGTCATTGATGGTTTGTGTTCACACCAATAGTCTTGGTATATCTCCCATAGTTCTAACTGTTCCATAGCACCCATCTCAGAGGCCACCACAGCCCCGTCAGGAGACTTTATAGGGAAGGAGAATACCTTGGTACTGGGTGACATTACATCGTCTTCTACGGGGATTCCTGCGGCCTCGAGGACTGTACACAGTGGGTCTCTTGCATCTGCTCGTACTCGTCTGATGTACTGGTGTGCGTATCGTGGATGTATACCACTAGCAGAATCAACCAGTTGAGACACAGTACCGCTAGGCTTAACGGCGGTAATAGCAGTAGAAGTATTAATAGACAGTCGGTCAGCCCATGATTTATTCGTTCCGATAGCCTCTTCACGTAACTCAGTAAGCCATGTTTTGAGGACACCTTTATCTCTCCTTCCCGACAACGTCGGATGATCCATGATGCCTGTTAGTGATACACCAAGCAGTGCTTCTTCTTCAGTGTTGTTCTTCCACACCTTACGCAGGTAACGGAAGTCAGTCAAGGTAGCCTGTAAAGTTCCAAGGATAGTCGCAACACGAACTTTTCGTTTGAGGTCTGAGAGCGTATCTGTTGCCCTGACAACAACTTCCGATAGATTGCAGAATTGGTAAGGTCGTAGGATGATCTCGCTACATGGATTAGTTCCAAAATCATAGGTAGCATCTCGTCGGTCGTTCTTTGCAGCTTGCTTTTGACTTGCGACTCTAGAGAACATACCTCGCTCTCCTGATCGGGACTCGTATAAACTTTTCCACTCATTTAGGAATGCCTCAAAGTCTGGCTTCTCTGTGTAACATGCACTGTTGTTGGCTAGGCCACGCTGCGGATTGTCTTGCCACCACTGGCCTGACTTGCATCGTCGGAGTCTATCGTCAGTGAGGTTAGACAAACTGATGAGAGCACTTCTGCGAACTCCCCCGACAACGACGATCTGTGCAATCTTACAGCAGAGATCGTGACATTCGATTGAGGAGAGTTTACGTCCATGAGCTTCCCGAAAGACGTCAACGGTGAAGTTAAACAGATCGACAAGAGGTTCTGGACCAGATGCTCTACCGCCGAAGGTCTTAAGGGTTGCGCCTGCAGGTCGTACTCCAGATATGTCCCACTTTGGAAGCTGACCCGAATAGAGCAAGCTAATAAGTTCTCTGTATGCTTTAGCCCAGCCAATTTTAGAATCGGCGACGTGTATAACGGTATCGGTGTCATGGAATTCCTCTGCTACTTCAGGTAGTTTGGTTACGTATTGACGCTCAACGCTAAAACCTACGCCTGTACCGCACATCAGGACGTACATCATCTCGTCAAACGCTTTAGGATGATCAATAGGTAGGTAGCTACAGTTGAAGCCAGCTACGTTGTCACGATCTAGTGCTTCCCCTGCAGTCATCAACGCTCTCATACTGGGCATGACATCTAAGTTATGAATGTCTGCAAACATACCATTAGCTTCTTCTAATGTTAGTCTGCCTTTTTCAACCCAGAAGTTTAGGTACCTGTCAATTGTTTCTTCCCACGTCTCACGTCGCTGCTCATCTGGCAGGTAACGTGCATAGCGGGACTTGTGTATGTACTGTTGATATGCATCCATTAAATTAGTTCCTTAATTAATCTGTCAATGTACCAGCGACACTTACGTAAATCTTCTACTGGTTTACCTTTGTAATCATAGCGCCATAGGTACTTCAATGCGTTGCCTTTCAAGTAGCCATTGAACTCGTTGGCTGGCATAGATGCTTTGATTGCTTCGATAGCCTCGATAGCGCCTTTGTTGTAGTGGTCTGGTTGTTCTACGGGGTCTGCCTTTGGCTTCTTCAATATAGAAATACCGTCCCACTCTGCTGGAGTTGCGTCGTCAATACTCATTCCATCTCCTTAAACTTGTAGACTTTTTCTAGCACACGATCTGCAAACCGCTCTACCAGATCCTCTGCCGTGATCTCTAGTGCTTCCATGATTGTTACCTCATCGTAGTGTTCGGCAACGTGTTCCAACAACTCGTCGAACGTCATCCATACTTTCTCCTGAGGTAGTTCATACTAATTGGTAACTCATCGAACGATCCGTTGTTTACTTCGTTTAACATCCAGATTCCTGACCAGCTACCGTTAGTCTGAGGGTTCAGATAATCTTCAGAATGAGTATAAAAAATGCCAGCGAACAAACCAGTAATATTACTTCCATCTGCTTTTCTTGCATAAGCTATATCCCTATCCTGAACATGTCCCATGATACATGACATAAACTTTTTCTGCAACATGAGCTTCGCAGTGCTAACAGGACGACCCATCACACCGCTAGTGAAGTAATGACAGTAAGCTATACCGTCAATGATAATGGGTTGTAAGAACGGCACTACCTCCCAGCTATCTAAGTAGAAGTCGTTGTATGACATAAGCCCGTCTAGCTTGGAGTCTGATTCGATAGCTCGTTCTATTCTGTACTCGTGGTTGCCTAGAAGAAACACCATGCGAGGCTTCCACAGTCTACGTTTACCTTTACGTAGGCGTTTACGTTCTGCCTCAATGGGTTCTAGGAACCTAGCCATTGCCTCGTTACCAGCTTCAATGTCATTGACATAGCGTCTACCCTCGAACGACTTCTTCCCAACGTCATAGCTACTGAGACTTGGCATGTCCCAGTGATCCCCCAGATGAATGATAACGTCAGGTTTAGTTGCTGCGGCGTAGCGTCCTGCCCAGTACAAATGATCGAAGTTACTGTCGGGTTTTACTTGCGTATCAGGTATTACTAGATGCCTAGTCATAACCACTCCTTAGGAAGAGTGCTTGGTGTGTACCACTCAAATCCGTTCTTCTCTGCCCAGTCCCTCATACGATAACGACTACCGTCCTTCCGTCGTCTCGAACCCGGCATCGGTGTATTAGGATTCTGAAATACAAACACAAGATCTTCATATTTACCTAGCGCCTTACGTACCTCTACGTATTTACGCGCCTCCTCTCTAGTTCTGAATCTGCCTTTTACCTCTATGTACGTCATCCATCCAGCACTGTTGTAACAGAAGTCAGGCTCGTACATCTTAGGTATGATATAGCTGATCCTCTCCGCAGGGTGATATGAACAACTCTTCATGACACCATATAGTTTCTGCTCTAGCTTACTATCAAACTTCATCAGGTATCCTATACTTGTCATCAGAAGATCTGAGAAGGTATAGAAGCTGAAGGCTTTCATAGAGTCTATCAGCGTTGAGTTCATTGTCTTCGTATAACTTAAGACACCGCTCATACAGTTCCCTCTCTGTTGTCCAGTCTGCTAGTGCTTTCTCTGCTTTCTTCGGACCTATGCCGTGTACCCCTGCGATGTTGTCTACCCTGTCGCCCATCAAGGCTTGACGGTACAGCCACTCTGTTGCAAAGCGTTCGTCAACTTCCTTCATGATTTTCTTGGTGTAGTCATATATCTTAGTGGGTATCTGCAAAAAGTCTTTGTCAAGAGAACAGATAATAGACTTGTGTTCTAACTCAGTAGATTTGATAGCTATACAGTCATCAGCCTCCATGTTGTCAGAGAGTTCCGCTTTCCATGCATCGAGCATGTACTCACGGAGCAAGTCTTTATGCACTGGCTTACGTGCGGGACGGCTACCTTTGTAAGGCTGAGAAACAGCAACCTCGTTTCTGAAGTTGCTGCTGCCAGTAAGGTACAGCCTGTGATCGTTGTAATGCTCAGACAGATCAGAGATTATCTCAGAGATGTAGTTAGCCATAGTTTGGATTGCTATCTTCTCTGGTTCCTCGTCACAGGCAAAGCCTACACGATAGACAAGCATGTCACCGTCGATGAGTATCACACGGCTTCCTCGAGATTCATCTCAGGCTCATACTCTACGACGTTAGAGATAACCATGCGACGTAGGGTAGGTGAACGACCCTTCTTCTTCATGTACTCCCAGTCATAGAATCCAACAAGACACTTGGCTTCCGAACCGTTTGCAACGACAACACCCATGTCAGGATCATCCTCGTCATCAAGAGGTGTACGTCCTCTGATTAACAACTCCTCACCGTCAGGCTTAAACGCACGGTACTTGTTGTTTGACTTACAGGTGATGTAGTAACCACGCTCGTCACCTTTGTTGTTTACCTTCAGCCCCATGTCTTCGAGTGCTGTTACTGCCTCGTCTGACAAGAGAGCTAGATCAACCGTGTACTTGTTAGCAAGCTGGTTCTTCATGGTTAGGTTAGGCCAGTACAGTTGGCACTTAAGGTTTACGTTTGCTTCACTCATAATTAACTCCAGTTAATTTAACAGCTAATATTATACCACACATTTACGGATTGTGCTAATGCGTTTCGGCCCAGTTACTACCGATACGGTACTCGCCATCCAGTGGGCAGTTAAGGTTGAAGGTTTCGCCAGCCTGAACGATTGCCTGTACAGCAGACTTACCTACGTACTCAGCATCATCAGGATGACACTCTATTTGCCACTCATCGTGGACTTGTGCTACTAGCTTGAAGTCAACATGCTCAAGTAATTCATACAGATGTATCACAGCCTGCTTCATTACTATAGCACCTGCTCCCTGCAGTAGTGTGTTCAATGCAGCATGAGCAGAACGAACACGTAACCGTCTGCCATCGAGTCCGTCAAGGAACCCAGACCCTGCTTGCATTGCTATGTCTTCTCGTAGTTCAGCAAGTGCAGGTGTGTTCTCAAGGAACTTGTCTTTGAGTTCACCACCTTGTCTTGCATTGCCGCCTACGACAGATCCTATCTTGGCATTACCAGCACCGTACAAGAACGCATAAATGAATGTCTTAGCTTGCGCCCTTGTTTGTAACCCAGCCGCGTGTTGGTTAGCCGTATGTATATCACCTTCTAGGATTTCTTTCGTATACGCTCCGTCATCCATATAATGGGCGAGCATACGCAACTCCAGACCAGAAGCATCAGCACCCACAAGGACACGTTCATTAGGAACAATAAACAAGCTACGGCACTCAGTACCATAATCCGCATACACCGCAGGAACTTGTGCAAGGTTGGGACTAGAGTGCGCCATGCGTCCTGTAACCGCTCCGATGTGTTTAACTCTACCATGTATCCTCCCTTTGTTTTCTGCTTTGATCCACGACAGTACTTGAGAGTGTCGCTTCTGTAACAGCAGATACTCCAGCACCATCTTAGCTTCAGGTATGTGTAGGTTCTTCTTGAGAGTAGACTCATCCACCTTGTCCTTACCTGATGGTGTCTTCTCTTTCCATACAGCACCCTTTTGCTTCAGCCTCTCAGCTATCTGCTGACGTGACCCTACGTTGAAGTGAGTGTACCTCAATGGCAATGGTTTGCCTGTTGTCTTGTGATACCTCTGCTCCTCTGCGATGGGTGGGAATACATTCTGCAATGCAGCTTCAATTCCCAGCATCTTAGTTTCAAGCTGACGTTCTAGTTCTTTTGCACCAGTAAGATTGAAAGCAAACCCATTCTCTTCTTGCTCTCTGCATATGTGTGCAACAGAATGCTCGAGGTACACACTGGTGTCAGTGAAGTCATACATCTGTAGTTGTATGCACAGTGTTTCATACAACTTCTCTGTCACCGATACATCGCGCATACAGTACTGGATCATAGCCTCAGACAACTGACTCCAGTCATCATGATCTCCTTTAGGGAAACGTAACTTCTCACCCCACGTAGCTAGACTGTGACCACCCTGTACATCTGGATGGAATAGCCTCGACATCACTAGTGTATCCAACACACGATCAGAATGTACCCGTATGTCCCATAGCTTTTCCAGCACGGGTCCGTCAAAGCCTATGTAGTTGTGGCCGCATACGTGACCACCTCTAGCTAGTTCCTCGAACAGCGACTCCCTACAGGTATGGAGACAGTGATCCTCGTTTGGTCTCTTCGTCACCACGCAGTGTATTACCGATGGCTGGAGACCATCCGTTTCTATATCCAAGAACACTATATTCGTAGTAGGCAAGGTCCATCTCTTCTCGCTCTGTAAGTTCTCTACCATAGTTCTTCATCTCCAAGTTCTGTTCCTGAGTAACTATCCAGTTCCCCATCTTCGACATCGTATGATTCCTCCATGTCTGATAAATGTGCATAGTCTAAGTTGCCTTCAATGGTAACATCATCTTCGATTAGAAATCTACTACAGTTACCACATAAATCAACAAACTCCCCCGACCCAGTGAACTTACGTGTTAACTCGTAGTCATTGAGCATCTTGTTACATGCAACGCATCTCACTCCATTATCTCCGTCAACCGCCCTGAATCTTTATTATACAGCAACGAACAGGCTGGTCCAGTCATGCCGCTGAACCTGTTCTTTAGTACACGCACGTGTGTTGTGTTGCGTACCATCTTATCTTCTGCTTGTGCATTACGCTCTAGTCCAAGAACAATATCAGAAAGCTGAGCAATTGAAGCACTGCCACGAAGCTGACCCAGACTAGTAACTGCTCCATCCTCATGTCCTTTTCCTTCTGGTCTACGTAGGTGACTAACAACAAACATACATATCTCCATCTCCTGACAGAACATACGTAGCTTGGTCATGATCTCATCAATGGCTTTACGTTCATCGCCATTGGCTTGATCTGATACCAGAATGGATATGTGATCGAGGATGATGTACCTAACACCTAGTACCTTGACTTGGTAGCGAAACCTAGCCAGCACGTTTTCGATCTGGTTGGAGCCAAAGGAATCCCATAGTACAACACGGTCATCTAGATCTAACGTATTGAATACGTACTCTACCTCATCAGGGGAGTAATCACATCCGGGTAGGTGTATTGGTTTGTTGATCTGTAGACCCACTAGTCCACGGGCAGTACGGTCAGGTGTCTCTTCAAGGAATGCTAGACCTATCCTCTCGTTGGTCTGCGATGCAACGGAGAAGACTAGCTCACGCATGAACGTAGACTTACCTAAACCAGAGCCAGAACAGATGGTGACTAGCTCAGTCGGTCTCATACCAAAGGTCATGTCATCCAGTCCCTTGTAAGGATAGCGTACCTCTGCCTCCATCAATGGCTTCTTCATCGCCTCACGGAGTGACCCTATCATTACCATGCCGTCAGGTGTGTACACCTTTGCAGCCCACCACCGTTTGATGAAGTCATCCTTGTCGGCATTCATCAGATAGTCGGAAGCATCCTTGTGTTCACCGTGCTGGTAGATCTTTGCCTTACCACCAAACAGATCTGCACACTCATGTGCCGCCTTCTTACCATGCTCATCGTTGTCAAAGCAGAAGATGATGTTGTCGAATAGATCGAGGAACTCATACGCCCTACGACAATCCGCCGCCGCACCCTGCGCCCCATTACGAATAGAGACTACGGGGTACTTGTCACCAAACATCTGGTAGGCAGACAGGGCATCCATCTCCCCCTCGACTACGGTTATGTACTGCCCACCTGAAGGGAAGAGGTGTTGACCGAATAGACCTGCACGTTTCCAGTCTCCTTCGATGCTGAACTTCTTCTCAGGTGTACGCTTTTTAACTGCAGTTAATTCGCCATCAGCTGTGTGATATCCAAAGTGCACCTCGTCACCGTACAGAGTAGTGGAGTACCTCTCCATTGTACGTGCATCGAGACCCCTCTCCTGATAGCTCCTAGATTTCCCTCTAAGCTCTACTAAATTAACCCTAGGGTTAGGTACCCTGTAATCGTTTATGTCACTCACAGGGCTTCCTACGCCGTCTGGTGAGGGGGTAAACGTAGCACATGCGAAACAGTAGCTAGACCCATCTTCATTGTAGGACAACGCATCACTAGATCCACAATCATTACACTTCTGGTGTAGCTCCACAAAAGCCATCAGTGTACCTCCTTACTAGCACCGAAACGAGAAAGGTAACGAGCCTCTAGTTGCTTATCATCCATCGCTTCAAACTCCATCGCAAAAAGATTAAACAACATGTTCATTGCCTCCATGTAGTTGATGTTGTACATATGATCTTCAGTTAACTCTTCAATCATACGAGTACGTTCTGCTTGTTCCATGTTACCTCCTATTATAAAAGTAATATGTATTAGTAATACTTAATACTAATGCATAGTACTTACTGTATAGACTATATAGATTAGTATACCACACTACGCTTTCTTTTGCCAATGGATTTGTCGGCACTATTACCTCTTGATTTACTGCGTGGTTTGTGCGTCTTAACATATCGGCGTGTATTCCTTGCCATACCTTATCTCCTCCACATCGTTAATATGATCCAAGAAAGCACGTAGCTTACCTGAACGCTTGAGCTTTTGCAGCGCTTGGTACTCAATGTTACGCACCATCTGACGACTGATACCTAACTCGTCAGCAATCTCTTGGTGTGTCATGTAGTACGTAAGATAACTACCCTTCTTCGCCACTATCACGCTCCTCTTTGTACTTGGAGATATCGTCCTCGTGATACTCCTCTGCATAGTCCCAGATACAACGATCACCTTCCCAATAGTCTTGGTAGTCGTCGTGCCATACTTCCCACGTTTCCTTACCCATAATAAATCTCCTATTACCCGAACCTAATTACTTTACATGCTCAACAATAACCTGCGTGGTGTCATGCTTGTAGCATAGTAAACAATCCATACACTTCTGTCCAGTGCAGTTAGCTTCCCCATCATACGACTCCGACACGTTGTTGAATACACGGTCGAACCCACGCGGTGGAGATGACATCACGTTATCAATTGTCGGATTACTATAAACAAGAATCATATTATCAGGTACATGATGCAGATTCTTACGCACAATACCCACACGCTTAGTCCACAAAGCAAACGTAGAGTGCTTATTGTCACTAGCTATCGCACATAAATTACGGAAGTGCTGCTCGTTTATTAGCTCTCCATGCCCATGAAACCGCACGAATGCACCGGAGGTACGAGGCAGAATGAACTCAGCATCACTCGCAAGTACGTCACTATTCCTCTGGAACGCTGGTTGGCAGTTCTTCCTATAACTAGAAAGCATACTCATGCTGTAGCACTTTCCGCATATCTTGTCGGCATCGGGTTTACTAGACTCCTTGATACAGAACGGGTTCGTCGCTGTGTTGGTATTGATTGCTTGTATACCGTCCAGCTTACCCGTCATCTTACTTACACTAACGGTCGGGATCATAGACCACCTCCTCTCTGATTACACGGCACTCTTCGCCGTCCTTGATATAAGCATCGCAAAAATACTTTGCATGGTCAAGTGAAGAGTAGTGGTCACACCCATCCGGTGATCTCTCTACCCATTCCCATACATTACGATCAAACTTTTGCACAATAAAATTTGTACCAATCATTTACACCTCCACATCATAGACCTTGGTGGTCTCTTCATCTTCATCACGGAACACCTGCACATCGTCCTCGTTCCAGTCAATAGTACAATCCAACTCGTTGATAGCGAAGTCCATTGCAGCTTGTTCCGCATCATCCTCATCACGAGCCTTGACATTGACACGACGACTGACAGTGATAGTCACATCGAACACGTACACATGCTCCTTCATCTTATCATGGATCTCATCCAGCTTCACTACTGCATCGTGAAGTAATACTTCTAGCTCCTCGAACTCAGTGTTAAGCGGACTGTTAACCACATCGTACTCAATGGCACTACGTATCGTATTGATGCGCCGACGATGCTCCTCTACTTCTTCCCTACTTGTTAAGAGATATGTACTCATAGTCCTTCAACTCCTCGTATGTTAAGTTACATTGCTGTTCATGTATATCCTTCATCTCTGAAAGGAACCGTTCGCATTCCTCCACTGCCACAATATCAATGAGACCTATCATGTCATCGAACTGTGTAAACGGAGCGGCTTCATTGAACTCTCTGTAAGCCCGCATAGATTTAACCTTCAACTTCAATATGTTGCTAGTCATATTACTCCTCCCAATCATCACAACACTTCTTACACATATACAGACTGCACCTGCCCTGTATACCTAAGTCCAAGCGAGCGGCAATAAGTATCTCTCTCGTCCACACGTCCTCATCTGGAAAGAGATCCTGAACCAGTCGCTTACCATTAATGTACCAGTTCCATGCATCACCGTCAACGATGCGCGAATGCACATCACCACATGACATACACCTAGCTGATACCTTCTTCTTGTTAAACAGATCTATTACTTCTCCCATAGTACTTCTCCATTAACTCTTCCACGTTATCTTCCCAACAAGGCACACAGATGCAGTCACCGTTGTCCTCTTGGTATACCTCTTTCTCATTGCGAAACAGCTCATCGCACACAACACACTCAAAGACCATAGACATTAGAACATCTCCTCCGCTATCTCTAGCATCATCTCAATCTCATCAGGACTACTCCACTCGTCAGGGTACGGTGACATGTCCTGTGCTGTTCGTATCAACTCCATCATCTCAGGTGGATAGATAGGACTGCGCCTACACGTCATCAGCGGTGGCTCGAAACCAAACGCACCACACCCATGCACCACAAACAACTGAACAGCCTCCTTGTATGACGCTCCCTCCACATCATGAAGCTCGTCATGATCCCACGGTTCACCACAATGTCTGCAATGAATATCCATACATCACCTCTCATTGATGTAATGAAGATTATCTTCCGGACCGTCGTTGTAACTCTCGCTCCAACGCTCTTCATCCAAGATGTCGATTAGATCCATACGAAGATCAGCAAGCGTACTGAATATCTCAGGATACCTGTCGAACGCTCGCGGATTTATAGTTAACACTGACGACATTGCATCAACAGCAACACGCAATGCATCCAGCTTTTTCTGTGTATTTTCCATCAGTCAAACCTCCCAACACGTTGATTACCTACGCTGTCCTTGATGCCGAATATCGAATAAGGATACGCCCACATCGTCCACCCGTTGAAGTCAACACGAGCGAACGGATCAAGCGGCTCATCTTCTGGTGCACGATACACACCATCATCATCAATGTCACCACGCCAGTGATCATTGAAGCCGCCCATACCATACATGGCGTTCATCTCATCAGCTACTGTACTGATACCGCCACCTTCAAACCTTGCCGCTACCACACCACGTGCAAAGAATTCAGGGACGATACCCAACCACTCACGATCAGCGCGATCGTCGAAATATTGAATCATCATAATAACGTCTCCATTTTTAACCCTAGGGTTAGTTTGTGATGCGCCACACGTCCGCATATAACGCAAACGAATGACCACCAAACCTATTATCTCATATGGTTATAATGGTGTCAAGTCACATTCACAGTATGAATGTCATCGACTTTTTACAGGCACAAAAAAGCCCCAATTAAGGGGCTTTAAAGGTTACTACTACGGTGTGGCGGGTTGTTAGTGCTTGCTAGGTACAGCGGACCATACCTTATCGAACGTCTCTCGATTGGTGCTCAATTGCTGGATAAGGTTAAAGACTTCATCCGGCGTGTGAGAGTGCTTTTTACAGTTGGCGATGTAACCCGCTAATAGTTCCAGCGGATTTTGTGAATCCTTATCGAGTAACTCTCCCGACTCCGATTCAGTCTCAGTCGACTCCGATTCAGTCTCAGTCGATGGTGGCGTTAGCGCTTCCGCTAATCCTTTCACCGACTTGATACCGTTCTCGTCGATCAGACGATGAAGCAGTGCTTTACCTTCATCCGGTGTCGATACTCCCCATGCTTCACAAAGCTTTTTATCAAGGCTAAACGCTACCTTAAACAGTCGAGTAACCCGACTTGCCGCATTGGCCGCGCCTTTACCCTCGCCGCCTTTCTCAACTGATCGGTCAGTGTAGTACTCGATCAGACTAGCGCGGATAGGTTTTAGGTCAGCCTTGGTTACGTCTTTCGTATCGATCAATTTAACGATCTTATCCAATTCAGACTGGCGCGCCTTATCGATAGCTTTATCAGCTGAAGCGATGGCGGTTCGTACGGCTACGGCTATAGCGTTAGCCTTATGTTCAATTTGTGTCATATCAAATAATCCTTTTATTTAGGGCAACATTACCCAATACCGATTCTCGCATATAAGCACAATGTGGTCAACTGTTTAACCCTAGGGTTACTTTATATAGGTCCATCACAGACTCACACTCTTTACTGTATGGATGCACAGTACTGTATAGATGTACAGCACTGGTTATCTGTACAGTACTGTATAAATGTACAGGGGGAGGGGATTTTGCAGCACATCGCGGGCAGGGTACTGCTCAGACACAAAAAAGAGCAAAATTGGAAGACGTTATTGCTAGTACTTTTAGTTATATATCAATAATTTACTATAATCCTGGGGCATAAGACTAATCTGCACTGTAAAATCACAGAATCTGCACTGTAAATACAATGTTTTTTCCCTACAGGGGTTGACAAATGTTAAAAAGTATGCTATAATATACGTATATATAGAACTATAACGGAAAGTACGATGCATTAGGACTTAGTACTTATGCATATTACCCACAAGTATAGATAACAAACCCAAAAGCAATCTAGGTAGAGCCTATACAGTATGGAAAACAAAAAGAATCCTGTTGGTAGACCTAAAAGAAGTTCTGTTTCTAGTAAAACGAAGGGTAACAGGAAGTCTGTTGGTCGTCCTAAGGGCGATGCAGCTATAATAAACGAGTATAAGGCAAGGATGTTAAACTCGCCTCGCTCTCGCGCCGTGATGGATGCGATATTTGATGCAGCATTAGACCCAGAACATAAGAATCAGTCAGCAGCGTGGAAGTTAGTGATGGATAGAATCCTTCCTGTTGCTGCATTTGAAAAAGATATTGTTAAGGATGGTGGTAGAAACGCTATTCAGATTAACATTACAGGTGTCGGTGCTGTCGATGTCGAACAACCCACAACAATTGAAGGGGAAGTAGTAGATGAATCTTAAGCATTTTGATTCTTCAGAGTTCAACTGTCAAGTTACTGGCACCAACAACATGGAACAAGAGTTCCTAGAAAAGTTAGACGAGTTAAGAGGGGCATGCGGGTTTCCTTTCACGATCACCAGTGGGTATCGACACCCGACTGAGCATCCGATAGAGGCTAAGAAAGATGTACCCGGAACACATGCCCAAGGGATCGCGGCGGATATAAAAATAACAAGCGCCGTGTTTCGCCTTAAAATTGTAGAGGAAGCTCTTCGTCTAGGCTTCACAGGCATTGGCATTGCTGATGACTTTGTACATGTGGATACACGCGGGACAACACCCGTCATGTGGACATATTAGTGGATCTTAATATAGAACTACTGCCGTGGCAACAACAAGTCTGGGCAGACGACACAAGATTTAAAATAGTAGCTGCTGGGCGACGTACAGGTAAGTCTAGGTTAGCAGCATGGTTATTAATTGTTAACGCACTACAGGCGGACAGAGGACATGTATTTTACGTCGCACCTACTCAGGGACAAGCCAGAGACATCATGTGGACCACCCTTCTCGATCTTGGGCATGAAGTTATCAGTGGTAGTCATGTTAATAATCTTCAAATTAAGCTTGTTAATGGAGCCACTATCAGTCTCAAGGGAGCCGATAGACCAGAAACCATGCGAGGTGTCAGCCTCAAGTTCTTAGTAATGGACGAGTACGCTGACATGAAGCCTGAGGTATTTGAACAAATCCTGAGACCTGCTTTGGCTGACCAGAAGGGTTCTGCAATGTTCATAGGGACACCTATGGGACGCAACCATTTTTATGAGTTGTACAAATATGCGGAGTTAGACGATGATCCGACGTACAAAGCTTGGCACTTTACTTCTTATGACAATCCATTATTGGACCCGGACGAAATTGATATTGCTAAAAGGTCTATGTCTTCTTATGCGTTTCGCCAAGAGTTTATGGCGTCGTTTGAAGCACGTGGGTCAGAAATGTTTAGAGAGGACTGGGTCTCTTTTAGCGAAGACAGACCTGAAATAGGAGATTACTACATTGCCGTTGACTTGGCGGGTTTTGAAGAAGTCAACAAGAAGAAGACTAAGAATTCCAAGCTTGACGACACAGCGATCGCCGTGGTTAAGGTCAATGAGCATGGTTGGTATGTTGACAATATTATATACGGTAGATGGTCACTTGACGAGACAGCACTTAAAATATTTCAGGCCGTTAGAGATTACCGTCCCGTATCGGTTGGAATCGAAAGAGGTATTGCTAAACAAGCAGTAATGTCTCCTTTGATGGACATGCAGAAACGCTATGGCATGTTCTTTAGAGTAGAAGAGTTGACCCACGGCAATAAGAAGAAAACAGATCGTATCATGTGGGCATTGCAAGGACGATTTGAAAACGGATACATAACGCTAAACAAGGGAGAGTGGAACAGCAGGTTTCTTGACCAGTTGTTTCAGTTTCCAGACCCATTAACCCACGATGACTTGGTTGACGCTTTAGCATACATTGACCAGTTAGCAAATGTGGCTTACGACTACGATTACGAAATCGAAGACCACGAAATCTTAGACGTAGTAGCAGGATACTAATATGAGTGATTTATACGAAAACGAGCCTCTGATGATCCAAGAAGCCCTAGAAGACTGGGTTATTAACAAATGTGAAGATTGGAGGGATTATTACGAAAGCAATTATGAAAACAGATTTGAAGAGTATTATAGACTATGGCGTGGCATCTGGGATCCTGCTGACAGCCAGCGTGGGTCTGAGCGTTCCCGTATTATTTCTCCTGCACTTCAACAGGCAGTTGAGTCTAATGTAGCGGAACTAGAAGAGGCTACGTTTGGACGTGGCAAGTGGTTTGATGTAAGCGATAATCTTGGTGACACAGACCGTCAAGACGTGCAGTTTCTTCGTAATAAACTTATGGAAGACTTCGAAGACTGTATGGTACGTAAAGCAGTAGCAGAGTGTCTTATCAATGCTGCTGTGTTTGGTACAGGTATTGGTGAGGTTGTAATTGAAGAAATGAAAGAGATGGCTCCTGCCACTCAACCCCTTATGGGAGGAGACCTTCAAGCAGTAGGAGTAAGCATTACTGACCGTGTCAAGGTAAAACTTAAACCTGTACTACCACAAAACTTTTTGATTGATCCTATAGCTACGTCTGTAGAAGATGCACTAGGTGTTGCAGTAGATGAATTTGTCAGTATGCACCAAGTAGAATTACTACAAGAACAAGGTGTTTATCGTGATGTATTTGTTGGTCCTGCTGCACCGGACACTGATTTAGAGCCTGACCAAGACATTACAATTTACAATGACGACAAGGTACGACTGACTAAGTACTATGGTTTAGTGCCACGAGAGCTTTTAAACGCCGCCACAGGCGACGAAGACGAAGAAACGTTAGTAGATGATGAGTCTGATTCTCGTTACGTAGAAGCTGTTGTGGTGATTGCTAACGGCGGTATTCTTCTTAAGGCTGAAGCTAACCCTTATATGATGATGGATCGTCCTGTTGTTGCGTTTCCTTGGGACGTAGTACCCGGACGCTTCTGGGGTCGTGGAGTATGCGAAAAAGGTTACAACAGTCAAAAAGCACTTGACACAGAGCTACGTGCTAGAATCGATGCACTAAGTCTTACTATACACCCAATGATGGCTATTGATGCAACTAGGTTACCACGCGGTTCTAAACCTGAAGTACGTCCCGGCAAAATGGTTTTAACTAATGGAGATCCTCGTGAAGTACTCCAGCCTTTCAACTTTGGTCAAGTTAACCAAATTACTTTTGCTCAAGCCGGAGCACTGCAGCAAATGGTACAGCAAGCAACAGGAGCCGTTGACTCAGCAGGAATTGCAGGTCAAGTTAATGGTGAGGCTACTGCCGCTGGTATCAGTATGTCTCTTGGCGCTATTATTAAACGTCATAAGCGGACACTAATTAACTTCCAACAGTCGTTCCTGATTCCTTTTGTCAAGAAAGCAGCCTATCGGTACATGCAGTTTGATCCAGAGAACTATCCTGTAGCTGACTATAAGTTTAATGCTAGTAGTACGCTGGGCATTATCGCTAGAGAGTATGAGGTTACTCAGTTAGTACAGCTATTGCAAACTATGGGTAAAGACTCACCACTTTATACAACATTAATACAATCGGTTGTAGACAATATGAACCTCTCTAATCGTGAGGAATTGTTATTAGCTATGCAACAAGCTATGCAACCAAACCCACAAGCACAACAAATGCAAATGCAAGCACAACAAGCACAAATGGCATTCCAACAATCACAAACTGCAGCATTGTCTGCTCAGGCACAAGAGTCACAAGCTAGGGCTGCTAAATTGGCAGCAGAAGCTCAGGTAGTTCCTCAGGAGCTAGAGATTGACAAGATTAATGCTATCACCCGAAACCTTCGTGAAGGTGACGCTGAAGATAAAGAGTTTGAGCGACGTATGAAAGTTGCTGATACTCTCCTCAAAGAAAAGCAGATAGAAGGTAAAACCAATGTTAATAACGCAGAAAGAAATGCAACTCCTGCTAGACCAGATCAACCACAAGTTCAGCGACCAGTTCGCCCGGTTGGACCAGCTGGAAACCAAGGTGGAGGAACTCAGTAATGCCCAAGTCAAAGGACCCAAAACTAGCACGAGCGGGCGTAAGCGGGTACAACAAGCCAAAGCGGACGCCTAGTCACCCGACTAAGAAGTTTGTAGTAGTAGCCAAAGAAGGCGACAAAACCAAGACCATACGTTTTGGTGACGCCAAGATGACTATTAAAAAAGATCAACCTGCACGTCGTAAGTCGTTCAGAGCACGTCACAAGTGTGACACAAATCCACCTAGTAAACTAACAGCACGATATTGGTCGTGCAAAAAATGGTAAGGAGATAGTTATGCCAATGGGACCGGGAACATATGGAAGCAGAGTAGGACGACCGCCTAAAAAGAAAGGAATGGGTAAACCCATGTCTACTGCTGACTTCAATAAAAAAATAGCTGCAATTAAAGCAAACACTAAGTTAACTGCTGCTCAAAAGAAAACACAAATAGATAAAATGATGAAAACTAGAGTTGCTCGTAAAAAAGCTGGCGAGCCTATGAAAGCAAAAATGCCAAGGAGATAACTATGCCGGGTAAAAAGAAAAAAGTTAAAAAGCCTTATGGCTACTAAAAAAAAGAAAGCTAACGACGCTTGTGCGCGTAAGGTTAAGTCTAGATACAAAGTCTGGCCTTCCGCGTACGCTTCTGGTGCAGTAGCCAAATGCCGAAAGGTAGGAGCTAAAAACTGGGGTAATAAAAGTGGCCGTAAGAAAAAGTAAAAAGGGCGCTGCTCTTAAAAAGTGGTTTAAAGAAGAGTGGGTAGACGTTAAGACAGGTAAACCCTGTGGACGTAAATCTGCAAAGGGCGATAGCAAACGTCCTTATCCTTCTTGTCGGCCTAAAGCCGTTGCCGCTAAAATGACTAAAGGTGAGAAGGCTTCATCTGCACGTCGTAAAACAGGGCCAACTAAAATTAAACATGCAGTAACAGCATCAGGACGTAGAAGAAAAACTTCTAAAAAGTCTTGACAAATGCATAAAAGTATGGTATAATATAACTATATAATATAATAACAGAGGAAATTATGACTCCCGAGCTTGAAACTTACTTCAACAACTATAACGAACTCTTCAACCACGAAGGTTTCAAACAACTCGTACAAGAGCTTTCCAATAACGCAACGCAACTAGCAGACATTCAAACAGTAAAAGATCAGGAAGATTTGTACTTTCGTAAAGGTCAAGTAGCTGCTTTTGCAACTGTCATTAATCTACAGGCGACGATCGAAGCTGCTCGTGATCAAGCCGAAGCAGAAGAACAAGAACCAGTAGATGTATAAGATATATGACTTCCGTTGTACTAACGGACACGTCTTTGAAGAAATGGTAGAGAGTAACGTCACAACCAGTAGGTGCGGTTGCGGCGCGAATGCTACACGTATGGTATCTGCCCCGTCCTTTCACTTAAATGGCGCTGATGGTTCATTCCCCGGCGCGCATATAAAATGGGTCAAAGAGCACGAAAAAGCAGGTAATAAACAATAACATCTCCATAATGATAACGATCACGGAGCTTAATTATGTCTAGAGCAACGATTCTAGATCCCCGTCCTGAAGAGGAAAACGCGGATCAAATCGAACAAAACGAAGTAGAAGAGATTCAACAAGAAGCAGTAGCCGAAGTTGAGCAACCTCAGCCAGAAGAACCTAGCTTACCAGAGAAGTACCAAGGTAAGTCTTTAGAAGAAGTTGTACAGATGCACCAAGAAGCTGAAAAGCTATTAGGTCGTCAGTCTTCTGAAGTAGGCGAACTTCGTAAAGTTGTGGATGACTACATCAGTACTCAAACACAACCTACAGCACCTCAACAGCAACACGTTGAGCCTGAAGATGATATTGATTTTTTTACTAATCCTCAAGGCGCAGTAAATCGTGCTATTGAGAATCATCCTAAAATTAAAGAAGCGCAAGAGTACTCAATGCAGTACAAACAGCAAGCATCCCTTGCTACGCTTCAAGCTAAACATCCAGACATGCAGACGATCCTTAGTGATCCTAAGTTTGCAGAATGGATTAAGGCATCTAAGATTAGGACTCAGTTGTTTGTAGCAGCTGACCAACAGTACGACGCTGACTCTGCGGACGAACTCTTCTCACTCTGGAAAGAGCGAAAGACAGTAGCCCAGCAGACTGCCCAAGTTGAAAAACAGGCACGTAAGCAGACACTCAAGGCAGCTAATACAGGCAACGCACGAGGCACTGGTGAGGGTTCCCGTAAGAAAACATATCGCAGGTCCGACATTATTAAACTAATGAAAACAGACCCCGAGCGTTACCAAGCATTGTCAGATGAGATACTGACAGCATACGCGGAGGGTCGGGTCAAATAATCTAAAGGAGATTAATCATGGCTGGCGAAACTTCCGGAACTTATTTCACAGCAAATGCTGTGGTAGACAAAACAGCAGCAGGTACTTTCATTCCAGAAATCTGGAGTGACGAGATCATTGCTGCATACCAAAAGAACCTCAAGATGGCTCCTCTTGTCAAGCGCATTCAAATGTCTGGCAAGAAAGGCGATGTAATCCACATCCCTAAGCCTACTCGTGGTTCAGCTTCTGCTAAGGCGGAATCAACTGCAGTAACAATCCAAGCGAACCTTGAGTCAGAGTTGCAGATCAGTGTAGATCGTCACTTTGAGTACTCACGTCTGATCGAAGACATCGTTGAAGTACAGGCTCTCAACAGCCTTCGTCAGTTCTACACAGAAGATGCTGGCTACCAGCTTGCTCTTAAGGTAGACACTGACCTTATCAACGCTGCTACTGGCTTCGGTGACGGTACTCGTACACAGTCTCCAGCTAACACTGGTGCTAACTGGGTTAACAGCAACAGCTATTACTTCAATGCTGCAACTGGTATTGATGCTTATGCTGTTGACACTGTAACTTCAGGTGACAACTTCACTGACCTTGGCTTCCGTGAGGCTATCAAGCTGATGGACGACGCTGACGTTCCTATGGAAAACCGTGTCCTCGTTATCCCACCAGCAGTACGTAAGTCTATCATGGGCATCGACCGTTACGTGTCTTCGGACTTCGTAGGCGGACGTGGTGTAGAGTCTGGCCTTATTGGTAACCTCTACGGCGTAGACATCTACGTTTCAAGCAACGCTCCAGTACTTGAAGTAGCAGCACAAAACACTGCTTCTTCTGCTGACACTCGTGGTTGTTTGTTCTTCCACCAAGATGCTCTTGTAATGGCAGAGCAAATGGCTGTCCGTTCACAGACTCAGTACAAGCAGGAATACCTGTCAACACTGTTCACTTCGGACACTCTGTACGGCGTAGAAACATACCGTCCAGAAGCTGGCTTCATCCTCGCAGTTTGCGACGAGTAAGTCCACTAGGGGGTCAGCAATGGCCCTTTTTTAAGCAGTTCAAGAGGGAAAGGCACTGCACTGCTTAGTACCTCTTATTTCTCGTGCAGGAGAAAGTATGAAAACATGTAGTGCATGTGAGGTGCAAAAACCTTACAAAGAATTCCATAAAAACTCATATGCTAAAGACGGTTTACAAACACGGTGTATAGAGTGCAGAAGAAAGCTCGAAACAACAAAAGATTATCGTGCTATCTACATTAATGACAACAAATGGCGTTTAAAACAACTTTACCACGCAGCTAAAG
>Ga0213860_10000106_pt1 | contig 31893 bp, 14 predicted proteins | sample PICome_3_FD_160118 | JGI IMG/M metagenome (GOLD analysis project Ga0213860, IMG submission 160118) | Coastal seawater microbial communities near Pivers Island, North Carolina, United States - PICO550 | ecosystem: Environmental > Aquatic > Marine > Coastal | place: USA: North Carolina...
TAAAACAATTTTCTTGTTAGCACTATCAACTTCAAGTGCTGTATACGTATCTTGATTATCAGTTGCTCTAAGTAAAACTTTTTTATCAATAATTGTGCTTTCAAAAGTAACAGGGCTTCCTGCAATGCTGTTGTTAACACTGATTTGCAATTCGCCTGTGTCACCAATGTAAATACCTTCATCGTTGTTAATTTCAACATAACCGTTAATATCAACATTAGCATCATTAGTAATAAAATTCTCTGCTGTTCTAAAGTTTCCGTTTTGATCAACAAGACCTAATGATTTATCAACTGTTGTGTTCTTTAGTGTAAACGTTGTAGGAGAATCTAACGAGTCAATAGCAAAGTTAAAACCTATGCTTACTGTTCCTGTGTGTCCTGCAATAGCATTTCCAGGATTAAATGTTGTTTTACTGAAGAATCCAATAAGTTTATCTCCTACAAACACCTTGGCAATGGTTTGCGGAGTTCCTGCTGTGTCTGTAATAGTGTCAACAACAAATCCATTAATACCTTGTGATTGTTTGTATATTGGCCCTGCTAAAACTAAATCAGTTCCGTCAAAGAAATACATTTGGTTATCTTGGCTGTTGATCCAAAGATCGCCTGATGTTAGGTTAGTAGGTTTAACAGAACTAACAATAGGTCCGCCGGTATTACGGAAGTTATCGCCATCAAAAACTTTTACCCTACCTTCCGAACTATCATACCAAAGTTGTCCTAGTATAGCATTTGTTGGCGCAAGAGGATTTGCAAAATTTTCTAATAGTTTTACAAAGTTTTCGTTAATTGGTTCACCGAAGTTAGTTGCACTCTTACCAATCATTGCCAGTGGTAAAGTATCTGTATCTATTTCGTTATCTAAAACTTCAGCGATAATATCGCCCCTTGTATTATTAATTATGTACGCCATTATGCTAACGCTCCTGTAAATATAATCCAGTTAACAGTTGAGTACGGATTTAATACGTTAAATGATTGTCCCAATGTTCCGGCCCTCACACCACCGCTTGTAGGAAGGTATTGTCCTTGTCCTGTACCAGTTGGTCCTAATCCCGAAATTGCTGTAGGATCTAAAGGAGAACCTGTTGCATTTCTAAATGCATAGTATTGTGTACCTTGAGAGCCTTCCATTGTGTGTTCGTGATCCGGTAAGTTGCTAACTCCAAGAGTAACATCTTCCTGTCCTCCTGATCCGCCTAATGTGTTTGCACCACTGTCAGTAACTCTGTTTGCGTCACCACCGAATGCATCTGTTGTATCGTTATCCATGTTATCAAGACCTAAAAGAGTTCTTCCTCTGTAGTCAGGTAACTTGAATGTACCAACACCTGTTAACGAAACCTGTGCTCCGTATGTATATCCTATTGCACCAAATAGTTCTGGATAGTCTGTGATTGCTACTTCAGCACCGTCACAAAGTAAGTATCCAGCCGGCATATTATCTTCACCGTCTAGTGTTTTTGGTCCTGCAAAAGGAAAAACAGCACCTGCTGGTACTACCGGTAATCCACTTACCAGTGTTGATCTAGAAACTTTTCTTAAACCTAAGTCACCAACTTGGCTTCTATTAATCAATACTTCGTCGTTGTCGTAAATGTCAGTTGATGCTGTTCTATTGGATACAACACCATCTGTGATTTCGGTTGTAAAATTCTTAGTTCTACCGCCACTTTCTCCATCAAAGGAAACTGATTCAGTAGTTCTAATATCACCTTGTATGTTAAATTCTGTTGGTGCAGTTAATCTTACTGCCGTTCCTGCTTGTCCAGCAACGTTTCCTGTAATGTTACCAAATACTGTTACTGGATTAGATTCGTCACCGATGTTGGCAGTATATATTGATACATATTTTAAATCAGGAGTACCAATATTCATTTGTCCTGTTGAACTTGGTGAAATATTGTTACCAACGTAATCTCCGGTAACTTCAAGGTTACCACCTACGTTAACATTTCTTCCAACTCCAAGGCCGCCTTGTATCTGAAGTGCACCTGATGTTGGACTTAATGATTCTGAAGTTCCAAGTATTTCAACATCTTGGAATACTCTAGCACTACCATTAACGTCAAGATCAAATTGAGGGTTGCTAGTATTAATACCTACCCGTCTTGTTCCTGCAACTCTAAGTACTGTTGCCGGAGCACCTCCAGCATTAATTTTAAGATCTAAGTTACCATCTATAACTTTATTATATAACGTTGCCGTTGTTTCATTTTGATTAACTAAAAGTTGTCCTTGGGCACCAATAACAATACCACTGTCACTTAACACCCTAATTTGACCAATTGTGCTAGTGCTTTGATCTGCTCTCATAAATGAAGTGCCTTCAACAATTTGACCGTTGATTGACAATCCTTGTGCTTTTTCAGCAAGACCATAATATTTGTTTATTACACTAGAACCACCTGAAAAATCTTCGCTAGATAGATTTATGCCTGAAAAGATTTTCTTAAATCCTACCAATGTTTGCTTTGGTGTAAATTCTCTATTAGAAATAACTGCTATTAGTTTATTGTTAGTATATAAGGATACTACTGTTCTATCTAAGTTAGTTGTATCAACAAGTGTTTCTGGTATCAATCCTGATTTATTACCATCATTAAAAGTAGGTCCTACCAACAACCAGTCAGCACCACTCCAAAGAAAAACTTGCTGTGTATTTAGATTTACCCAAAGGTCACCTGTTTGATTGTTTGTCGGTGCTGTATTGCTTTTGGTAACTGCGCCTGCGGCAACAAAGTCAGTACCGTTAAAAACTTTAAGTGCAGAATTAAGAGTGTCAAACCAAATTTGGCCTGTTATCGCAGAAGTTGGAGCAGTACCAGAGGCAAAGTTTTCTAACAATCTCACAAAGTTTTGTGCTATTGCTGGACCATAGTTAGTTGCGTTTCTTCCAGGTATTTGTACACTTAATTCATCATTGATATCATTGTCTTCAATAATAAATGTTTGTGTTCCTGAAGTGTTAGTTACGGTATAAGCCATCTCTTTTACGCCTCGTTAAATCCGCTCAGACTTTGTACCCTTACAGTGTAGTCAATCTGAATCAGTCTGTTTAATGATTTTTGTACTGGGTGGAAGATAACGTGTGTTAATAATCTACCATTACCGTCCTCCGAGTAACTCTTTAGTCCTAGTTCATCAAAAACGTAGGTTCCTTCTGTAGAAGTTGCATTATCAAATGCGTCTTGTCCACTAGGTTCGCCGTAATCTAGCAAACAACTAGCAAAAATATCAGTATAGTTAGTACCACTAACGTGTCTTGTTTCAATCTTGTTTCTAGTAGGATCTGTATTATCTACTGAAGTTTCATCAATGATCTTTGTAAAAGTTTGGTTGTATAGCGTAGCATTAGTACCACTGGTGTTAGGTGTTAGGTAAGTGATAATACCAGTGCTATCGATGTTTGTACCACCGTTTCCAAAACTCATTTCGTATATAAATCCTTGTCCTGCATTGGATAGGGATTCTGCCATTGCAATACTCATGTTTTCATAGTGTATTGCATTGCGTTTATCTATGTAGATTTCGCCTGATTTAGGATCATATATCTTAATATGTCCTTGGATTTTTACTCCGCTTTTATCATTAATGTTTGTCATATGTTTCACCTAACTATACTATTTATTTAGGTAAGCGAGTTGACACTTCACGTATGAACTTAGGAATCCTATTTTCACTGTCATACATAGCACCATCGCCGACCCATTTCTTACCAATATTTCTTACTACTTCTACCCGTGTTCCTGCAGGAGGAGTAGCAGAAAGTCTAATTTCGCTGTTAACACCATCAACACTAAATTCCGCTTCTAAAACAGTGTCTCCTTGCTCACTATCCTGTGATAGTAAAGAATTGTATACTGCTAGTGGCGTTTTTCTAAGTTTTCTACCAGCAATATAAACTTCAATCTCATCGCACTGCCCGTAATTATCAGGAATAGTTACCCTAGTCCAATCATTACCGGTTTGCACTGTGCTTGCGTTTACTTTTGGAACAAATGTTGTTGGTATTATTAATGATGACCCATCAGATACTGTAGCATCTCTAACTACTTCATCTTTGTAAGGTATTGTTTCTGATATTCCAATATATTCAATCAATGTTCCTGCACTGTACACATTACTAATACCTGTTCCCAGTGTACCTCTACGAAGTTGTGTTAAAGTATTTCCTTCTTTGCGGAAATACTCAATTCTTTCTCCATTAATTTCAATAACTCCTGGAAGATTTCTTGTCGGTACAGGATCCATAAACGTCGAAGCATCATCGACTACTATTTTCTTATCATAGTATTTTAATTCCTGTGTTAATGTTGTGCTTACATTAGAATTTAATCTCTTGTAGTGATTTCTTCCGGTCATATCCTTAAACTGTTTCCAACCAAATGGATCAAGGAATCTTTCAGTGTTAAACACAATAACATCAAGCACACTATCTTCCTTAACCTTAATATCCTGTCTTATTTCTACTGTATCCAAGGAATGATTTAAGATGTAATCAAACTTTGGATCTAAAAGTTTATTGTCAAGTATTACCCAAACATAATCAGGACTAATAACTGCTCTTGGAAGTTTTACCTTACCTTGTGTTAGTTTATTAAACTTAATTTTTTCTGTTGTCTGTGCAGAAACATTTACACTTGTGATATAACTATCTTTGGTTCTTTCGATGTTAGAAACTGTTTGGTTACTAAACGTTGTTACATACACTCTGTCACCAATGTTTATTCCAATGTTTTCTTTAAACTTGATAGTGTTTCCGCTAACAAGATTAATATCATATTGGCTATCTGGATTTGTTATTTGTACAGATATCCTGTCTCCGTCTGAGATCTTGTAAATCTCAACTGTTCTAGTTCTTGATATAAACGTATAATCCGTTGCGTCTGTTAACGGAATATTATTTTGATAGACTTTAATTTGTGTTTTACTAAGTTGTCTATTTTGATATTCTGTTTCAGGCAATGTAAATTTATTATTAGTTCCTTCGGCAGTAAAGTAAACAACGTCGTGCCCTTGCAACACTCTGCCGTTATGAACAACTAGTCTCATTGTTTCAGGTATCCCTGTGGAAACAGTATTTTGCAAGACATAGTTTGCTGTGCTTCCGTCTATTTCAATAACTTCCTGTGTAACATCACTAAACGCTCCTTCGACATCACTGATTACATAGTTAACCAGTTGATCCTGTTCTGGTGTTACTGCCAATCTAAATCCTAGTCTTCCTGCTAAAGAGTAGGTATCATCTGTTTCAAAAATTTCTGCGTCAGTATATTCTCCGTCTACTGTAACACGTATTGTTAGTGTGCTATCGTATTTTGTATTAGAGACAAAGTCAGATGTTTGTCCATCACCTATAAATCTATCTGACTCAAAAAGTTTCGTGCCGTTAGCACTTAGACTTTGAATTGTTATTGTCTTATTAGCAGTTGGTATTGTAAAGAACTCAATCGTTCTATCTTTGAAGTTGATTCTATAATCTCTGCCCAGTGTCTTTATATTGTTACTTTCTTTAACAATTACACTGTCTTTTGATCCTGGAGTTTGTCCGATTGCAAACACGCTTGTTGCACCATCGGAAATATAATTCTTGGTTACTAACGCACAACCTGCATCAGGAACTCTGTTATACACTTTAATATCAACTGCATCTACAAGTTGTCCTGGGACAAGTTCTTCTGAAGCACTGGTTGATGTTTCTGTAACAAACCCGTCACCGTCAACCGTTATATCTTCTGCTATTAATCCCTGTGCATTTAAGTAAGAGAAATTGCCGGCATCAATAATACTATCAAATTCATCCTGTTCTGCAAGGAAACTACCATCACTAGTTTCTTTTCTAATTACGATTATGTCTCCTGCAAGTAACGCAACTGATTCAGGTATAATGATCTCTGAACTACTTGCATCACCAATTGGTGTTGGGAAAGCATCTGTTCCGTCAATTCTTTTCTTGTTTAAATAAACATTAAGTTTAACACCTGCATCAGGAGTATACGGTAATACAAATGTTCTTGTACTACCATCTGATCTTACAAGGAAATCATCAAAGTTAGGATCTATCTGATCCCAACCGTTTGAATACCAAGGTAAAACGTCCCATCCTGCATTAGTAGCAAAGGCTTGTCCATCAACTGTAACACCATCATATGCTCCGCCTTTCATTAACTGTGCAAGATCCTTACCAAGCATTCCAGTAACCGGATCATAGAAGAACTGTATTCTATCTTCTGCTGTCATTGATGAAATATCTTTTTGGTAATTTATTTTAATATTTGTTTCTGCAGGAACAGGTACGTTAAATTCAATATATCCAACGGATCTTTCATATCCATCAAATGATTCTTCTAGGTTGTAAACCTTGTAAAGGTCTTGTGTTATTTCAGAATCATTAAAGAAAACTGTAAAACTATTAACAGCAACATTTAGTGGGAATGTTAGTTTAAATTTAACCTTAACACCATTACCTGTAAACGTATCAGTCTTATCTATTGTTGTAAAGAAGTACTTGCCTGATGTTCTATCAAACTTAATACCAATCTTATTTGATCTTACAAGACTTGTTTTTAGTACTGCATGTACTGTTGCTTCAACTTCATTTGGACCTTCAATAGTAACTGTCGGAGATTGCAAATATCCTTCGCCTGGGTCAACTATTTTAACTCTAACGACCTTACCGTTGTTAATGTATGCAACTGCTTTTGCTTGCTTTTTAGATTTACCTTCTATTTTAACTTTAGGTGCTTGTCTGTATCCTGATCCAGAATTGCTTATCTTGATACTTTCAATTTCAAATCCTACATTTTCTTTCCAAGAACTCCAAGGATATTCGTCTATAGCAGGATCATCTACAAAAACTTCTCCGTCAATAAATGTTGTTGGTACGGCAGTAATGCTATCTGTTTCTGGATTGTATTTAGATGGTAAATCAAAATCCTGAGATAGCGTGGCTGTATTTTCAATGGTATTGTATTGACTAATAAACTCTCTAATCTTAGTTCTGTAAGGTTTTACTTCCTCAACATACTCTTGGAAATTTTCAAGATTATCATTTCTGTAAGAAACATTTTGTTTTAATGCCCCTAGTTTGTGTCTTGTTTTTAGATAACTTGTTTTAAACACCCAATCTACGCTTTTCTGTTCTTGCAACACATAACGTATGCTTGAGAATAATAAGTCGTTATATATTAATTTTAAGTCACCAATTAATATATCATTCTTAAGTGCTTCCAGTATTATTCTTATTTCTTTGCTTGGTGTTGGATCGTAATTAACAGCATCCAATGACGTTGCATCATAACCAAAAGTTGCTGATGTAACATCGTAAATTCCCGAACTTAACTGAATTGTACCGCTTTGTCTTCCAACTGTTTTATAGTTTGTTAAAATATTTTCTGTAACTATGTCTGTAATTTTTTCAACAATTATCCAACCTAGTTGTCCGCCATTATTGATCTTGATAATGTCGCCGACTGTATCAGGTATATCCTGAAGTTGACCTATGTCGTTAATTACATAATCTAGTGTGGTGAACTGATTATATCCAGTTTCATACCAATCCTCATAGTTCCAATATAGAGTTGTATCATAAGTCTGGGTTTTACTTCTAAACCATTTTTTACTAGTATCATTAAACTCGTATAACGCCCATCTATTATTAGCGTCACTGTCAGCATTAATTAATGCTGTTATAGGACGTATTCTAGCAGAAGTAGTAGTTGTTTCATATCCCTTACCACCGTTAATAATCCTAATAGATTGCAATCTGCCCTTGCTATCAATCGTAGTTTCAAACTCGGCATCGGTTCCCGTTCCAGAAACAATTACCTGAGGTGCTTCGGTGTATCCAAAGCCTCTGTTAACTATTTCAGCATCAACAAATACACCGTCTTGGATTGTGAATCTTGCTGAACCGTTTAAAAGTCTTATAGTTTCAATAAACTCAAGTTCGCCTGTAACATCAACAGATATGTCATAACCTTCTTTTGGTTTTTCTTCTTTTTCGTTAAGTCTAGTTAAATTAACCTTATCGGTAATTAGTATATCTTTAAACTCTCTATTAACACGCTCAACTAATTGTTTTAAAGGTTCAATTCTGTTAATAAACCAACCTTGCTTTGGTCTATAGTTATTACCATATCTTAGTTTAACTGGTAAACTTAGATCGGGTATCTGCTTACCTTGTATGTCAGATCCAATTAAACTATCCCACCATTTTTCTTCAATGATTTTATTTGGTCTACTTTCAGGATCGCCTTCGGTAATAATTTGATATTCGTTGTGAATGTTAATATCTGTTTTGTCAATATTCCAATAGCGAATATTTAAAACAACATCATCATCGTTTAACACTGGACCTACATTGTACAATGCAAATCTATTGGCTCCTGTAAATGCCATAAACTTGTATCCTGTTGAAGCAGGATCTACTAGGTAGTTTGAAATTTCCTTAACGCTTATTGATCTGTTGTTCGCACTAGGAGTTATTACCTTGTCTTTTACCCAGAAATAATATTTGTTTCTAAAAGTTTTACTGATGGTATCATAAACTTCTTTGGTGCTATAAGTATCTTCGTATAACGCTCGCCCACTTATGCCAAACGCTAATCCTTCCTCAGTATCTGCAAGTTCGTTCCACTGTTGAGGTAGATAATCTGATTGAACCCATTCACAAACTTCAATGGATGACGTTGGAAACAGTGTATTCCAAGTACCTGCAGAAAAAGTTGTAGAACCTTGTATAGGATCTAGGAATTTTGCTCTAGTTAAGTTCCACCAAACTTTACCAATATAACTGTCCTGCCAATTGTCTAACTTGTCATATACCAAGTTTTCATTATTTCCGTTGCTGTATACAGCAGGATCGTAGTACAGTTTGTAATCAATCTCCGCATCGGCAATGCCCGAAAACTTTCCTTGTATTGGATCAATGTAATCTAAGTAATCAATCACACTATCAGTTTTTCTATTATATAAGAAAACACTTTTTATCTTGTTTGTATTAACAGCAAGTTGTTGACTTCTATAAACCGTCCAAGGATTAGTTCCTTGATCTTTTCTATAATCAAACCATGTACCTGTAATAATTTTTTCGCCGTTAAGCTCAGTACGATAGCCCGGAATACCAACATAAATATGGTTTGAAACGGCTTGTATATGCAGTCCAAACTCTCCGTATTCTTCCTGATCTGATGACAGTGTTTCACCGTAGATGTAACTATTATCATATCTGTCGTATATTTTTACTGTTCCACTATCAACTATCTTTTTAGCAAACGTGGTTGTGTTATCATCAAACGTGGTTGTTTGAGGAGCATCTGGATCTTCAAGAATTGTTGTAACATCAAAAGTTGTCGGTAATCTAACATCACCATTAAGACTTGTTACCAGTAACGTTGATCCGTCTGCATTTAGTTCACAGTTAGCACCAAACTTTTCATTGTTTTCTGGTGTCGGAGAACTTATATATTGGTCGAGTGTTACAACATCATCGTTGCTTATTGTAAATGTTAATACAGCACCATTGTTGGCATACGCTTCTTGGTCTGTTGTCGTGTCGGCATTCATTACACCAATTGCAATAAATTTTCCATCGCCACTTACCGATACGGAACTACCAACAGCATTACCATAGCCAAGGAATGAGCTATCTGCATATTTCTCAGATCCAGCAATCTTTAGATCATTGATTCTATCAGTTGATATTGTTTCTATTAGATCATAGTTGCCATCTCTGTAAACATAAACAAATGCTTTACCTGATTTTGCTCCTCTGAGCTCATCTCTTTCTCTCCAGTAATCTGTTTCACCTGGAATGTTTATGGTAGATCCATCTAATTCTTGTTCCTCTAACTGCCAATATCTATTATTATGCTTTACGGTATCACCAAGTGTATATTTTTCATAAACATTATATAAACCTCGATAGTTGTCAAGGGAAACATTGTCTGCATCTGGTGCACCAACAACCAAGACTCTTCCGTCATCGCTGGCGTCCATGATTTCGCCAAATCTTGCACCTGGATTTATTGCTTCTGCAACATCCTTGTGTTGTGTCGATGTTATTCCGTAAACAGTTCCATCATTGTCATACACGGATTGTGAAGGCATCATGTTTGTAATATTGTTATGCCTATCAGTTACGTTTTCCCAATAGGCCGCATTTAAAATACTAATATCCGTGCCGCCTGGTACAAAACTTATTGCTTGGTAAACTGAACTGCTGTCGTAAACTAGATCATTTTGATCGTATGCTCTATTCCTATCATGCTGTTGCTTAAAGTTAATGTTGATATCTGGACTAAAGGTACAATAGAATGCTGAAGCCGCATCGGCTGTAAATCTATATGTTCTACCAAGTTGATTGTTAAATCCAGGAGCAGAAACAATAATTCTTACATTGTTGCCGTCCTTGGTAACCTTAACATTTTTACCAAACTGTTCGTTGTCAACCGGATATGGACTTATTAACGAGGCAATTTGAACTATCTGTCCTGTGCTTGCTCTTCGATATATAAAAACACAACCTTGTTCAGTTAGGTCACTTGCTACACCGTCAACCGAAGCATTCGGAACTGATGTTTGTTCCCAGTCAGTGTTGTCATTTAGTGTTATATCAACGAAAGTGGAACCATCGGTTTGTACTCCTTCTTCGTTAATACACTTGTAAAACAAGTCATCCTTTCTAACAATATCCCCTAACGCATAGGTTGTGTTGTCTGCGTATTCTCCCTTGAAAAACGATTTTACATTTCCTGCATAAGGTGCCGAGATAGCAATAAATTCTAGATTAGGATCAGTACTAACTATTTCTCCAAACATAACATTGTCTGTCGGGAAGATTGCTGGAGGAACGCTTATTGTTGATGACAATACAGGATCTTGGCTTTCGATTGGTTTTCTGTAATAAAGAACCTTGTTGTCTAATGGGTTACCTATCAACACTTCGGTGTTGGTTCTTGAAACTGCCAATGACTTACCAAAATTGTTTACGGTATTAACACCTATTTCTGGTGTTACCTTTTTAAAGTTGTGTACACTTTTGTTTTGTAAAACATTCCAGTGGCCGTTTGCATTAGCATCTAACCATACCAACGTGTTTCCATCTTCAATTGGTAGTGATGCAATCTCTGCTGAAGTTGCTACTCTATGACTTACCCATTGTAGAATCTTACCAACACTACTTCTTTCAATATCTTCATCGGTTATTCCTGGAACATCAAACTCTACTGTGTTAAGATCATTTCTTTTTACTTCCCAGAATTTATTAATTTCAGGAACAATGTTTTTAATAGCAACAACAGTACCAGCAGGTATGTTAATGATTCTATCAAAAACAAAAAGTAATTTGCCTGTGGATTCGTCGTAGTTTATTTCTTCGATAATACCAGGATTGGATGTTAAACGATAAATGTTCCAGGATTGTTTTTCATAGCCGCACCAAACATAATCGCCTTGATCCCAAGAGTCTGTTTCTCTTCCTAATAGTGATTGAAGACTATCAACCGTTTCTTTTACGTCATCGATTCTTGCATAACCTGCACTAAAATTTTGATCTATTCCTTCAACTGTAGGGAAAGGATTTAACGTAAAATTATCAGGTTTTAGATATAAGTCAGTAGGGCGTACTCTAATGTTAAAGTCGTTTACGTCTGCAGGTATTTCTTCAACAATTTCAAAAGGTTGAGGATTTAATCTAAACTCTTCTTCTTGAAGTTTAAATTCTATTTCACTAAATGCATTTGTTGATCCATAACTACCAAGTCTTATTGCCCACTCTTCTTTAAAATCAAGTATTTCAGATTCTTTCCTATCAAGTCTATTAAAAAGATTTTCAAGTACTTGTCCTGTACCTTTGTGATGTATCATTCCTTGATAGAATTTATATTGTGAAACATCATCAGGAATAATGTTAGCAAGGTACTGTCTTGATTGATACCCTGTTAAATGCTGTGCAAGTTTCTGTTGTTCAGCATCAAAGTTATCAGTTTCCAATTCATAAAAGTCACTGAATGATGTTGCCTTGTAATCCCAGTTTCCATAAAGTTCGGTAGAAGGTGCTGAATCTAATATTGTCCAACTATTACTGTCAAAATCTTGTGTTCCTGGAATAAATGATTTTGCTGAATAAAAATTAGTTTTAAATTTTACAACATCACTAACATTGTAATCAGTCCATGGTTCCCACTGTTTGATTGTTGCTTGGTCAAATATAAATCCTGGAATATTATATGTTCCGTCCCAATTGCCTGTTCTATAACCAACAACCTTAATTCTTTCCTGTCTGTAACCGCTTGATCTATCGTATAACTTATCGTTAAATGTGGTTGTGTTATCAAGGATAACAACATGTTCTTTTTGTACAGCATTTATTTGTAGGTTATATAAACCGTCTGCTGTGTTTCGAACATCACACTTGAAATCGTTTCCTTGTCTAAATGTTCTTAGGTATTCGAGATCAAGTTTTTGACCATCAGCCTTTTTAATACTGTAATCGTAAAAGTTATCAAGAAGACTGTCAACATAACCTTGAGAACTTGTAAACTGAATTCTTTCTGCCGACGGACTTAAACTGATCGCTGTTCCTGATGCCCAGTTTTGTGTTGTCCAGAATAAAAATTCTCTTATGCTTGTTCGCCAGTTTGCAACTTCTCCAATACCGTTGTTAAACTTATCAAAAACAAATCCTTTTGTAATTAAGTATTTTTCGTACCCTAACAAAAAGTCAACTACTTGTTGTACTGTTTTTAAAACAGTTCCATAGTAAAGTGTTGTAGGAATTTTTTCAAATCTAGATCTTATCTGAGCTTCTTGGCCACCTATTAATGGTATAGACGGAATTTTTTGAAAACTATTATCATCAAAGGTAGAATCAGAAACGTGTGTGCTTTTAACAACAAAATATGTGCCGCGGTATTCAACATAAGATCCTGTGGAATAAGTTTCTCCGGTCTTCCATTGACTGAATGGCTGTGTTACACCGCCAACATTGATTATAGGATCTTGTTGTACAGTTATATGAGGATAATAATCAAATGTTTCCTTGTTCGAGTTATATCCTCTAACCTTAAAACCGTTTTGAACCTTTTCAACAATGACTCCACTGTAATTTACAGACTGTGCCACAGAACTTGTATTAAGAATTAATTTATAGTTTTCCTGCGGTACAAATATGCTGTCAACATTAAGAGGACTTCTACTATCTAATACTAGATCAAGTTTGGCTTTTGATGTAAAGCCTCCAAGTCTAATAGCAAGTCTATTGTCAACATTTTGTATGTTTTCTTGATATGTTGATATCTTTCCGCTTTGTGTTCTAATATAATCACCAATCCAGGCCATTAATCCACTGGTAAAGACTCTTGTGTTATCTTCAACTCCGTTGCTAACAACTAGATTTCGTAGACTTAATGCTTTGTTGTTGTAAACTATCTGACCTGCGAGGTTTCTTTTTATTCTTGATGTGTCCATGCTTACACCCATTGTTTTTGTTGGGTGTGTTAGTAGCATTGTTAAAACCAAACTAAATGCATACTCAGAACTTCTTCTCCAAGCAGTTTCTGTTGGTCCTTGATCTCCAAACACAAAGTCATCGATTGCTGTTACCGCACTTGCATTTGCTACAAGGTTTGCTTGACTCGGTGCTTTTAAGTTTCCTTTTTCATCTACGGGAATGTAGTTGCTTAGGTTTGGTCGCTTGAATCTTTTGTCTAAAACTACTTTTGTTCCGCTTACTGACTCGGCTCTTAATGTTTCTGAAAATTCGCTGTGTGCAGAACCTGTCATTATAGATCCATCATCCATAACATGTACTTCGCCAGTATACACTGTTCCGTCATCTTTTATGTAGCGTGTGCCGCCACTCTTTCCTCTAATAACACCATTTTCAAGATCTCTCCACATAACAATGTTGTTGCTTGTGTAAGGCGCCGGACCGTACGTTTCTTCCCACCATGAAGGCTTAGCATTGAAACCTAGCATTTCCCAAGGATGTGTATGTGGACGATCAGTGTCAAAATAGAATTTGTATATTCCTCTCCAGTAACCAGATACCGGCTGACCTTCTAGATCAAAGGTATTTTTATAGTTGAAAGTAAAAGGATTTCTAGCATCATATGTTGCATTGGTATTGTAATCTAAATTAGATGAACCGTTCCATTTAAGAAATTCCGAAAGCATGATCTTATTATACTCGTCGTTGGTATAAAATAGTTCTCTATATCTTCCTGGAAGGAAATCAAAAATTTCAAAAGTTTTACCGTATTCAACTTTTATGTTGTTGTAAATTCTTTTTTCAAGTTCTAATAGCAGTTCATCTCTAAAGTCGTTATATCCAACTGTGATACTTCCGTCATGTCCTTGTATTACCGTTGTTGGTTCAACATACGTATCATCAAGATAAATTTCTGGAACATACTTAGGATATAATCCCAACTTAGTCGGTGTGGGAGGAATGAAGGATCCATCAGTTGATTCATAGAACACAACCTTTAGTTCACTTCCTATAACAAGATCGTCTTTAGTTAATTCAACAAATTGTTCATTGGAAAACTTATAGTCAACACCGTGTACTAATTGTATATCATCAATGTAAACTATTACGCTCTTGTTGCTTAATTCTGTAAGATCAAACTTTTCACTTAATTGGATAAACTTAAAATCTGTATCAGGTATGGTTATATTGATTTCTGTTTTTGCTTTGTAGCCGACCATATCCGTAAAATACCATGACATGGTATTTGTTTTATCTTTGGCCATTTCTTTAAGCACAAGATTAACATGTTCTTCAGTGTTTCCGTCATAGCCAAGATTTTCGGCTACAGTTAAAAACTGTTTCTTAAATTTTGTATATTCTGTTCTAGCATAGCGTATTGATTTAATTACGTTATGATCTTTGTTAGTAAGATGGTATAACGGAATATTAATAGGCCCACTGTGTTGTACAAACTGTGTGGCATATTTTACATAATCGCCAAGATCTCTAATATTGTTATACCCTAGTTCGGTTCCTATAAATCCTGGAACGTTTTGTGCGGCCGAAATAAGTTGATCACTAACTTCACCTAAAGTAAACTCAGTGACGTTTTCGTTCTTAGGATTATTTTGCAAGTTTATTGGGAATTCATATTTTCCTACACCTTCAACTTTTGGAGATGATGAAGATGCCTTAATAACCAATATATCATCTTTAACAAGATTTGTATTAAAGTTTAAAATTGCTAGTGTCTTGCTAGTATCAATTGAATATTTTGTTTCATCAACGATTTTATTGTTGACAAATACCTTTAATGTTAAATCAGCCAGTGATGAACTATTTTCAAACATATCAAGAACAAAGTTGTTAAACTTCTTATTGATATCAATTGTTTTAACTACAGGTTGATAACTTAATGTTGCGGCTTTGGTCCAACCTTGTGTATAATCAAATCTTCCTTTGTCTGTATAACATCTAGCAAATCCGTCTGATAAAGAAATTGTTTCTATATCAAGACCTTTTTCGTATGAAAAACTGTCGCTTTGTAAATTAAAATCAAAAACAATATCGCCAAAGTTATTAATGTTTCTGTACTTTAACGGAAATCCTAATGCACTATCATTTTGACCTGTGCCTTTTGCATAAGAAAATAGTTTTGTTCCTTGGAAATTTGTATTTTGATAATATGTAGTATCGCCAAAGGAATATCCTCTGGAGTCATATACATCAAACAACGGCTCTTGATTGCGTTCTGTTTTTTGCTGACCTTCTTTCCATGAACCGTTTCTATAATACCATTGCTTGCCTGCGTTTTGCAAACCGTTAGTAGCAATTATGGTTTCACCTTCTGCAGGAGTGCTGTCTGATTCTTCAACTAGTGCAATCTGTCTACGTATACCAATCTCGCCTCCAAGATTCATTCTTACAAAGTTTACTTTAAAAATTCTTCCGTTAACTAAATTATCAGGATCATTTGTAAAGAGTATACGCATACCATCAACAATATCAATACCGTCAATGTTATATCCTACCTGTCCTTCTATGGTACTAAAAACGTCTGTTGTAAAACTATCAATAAGATCTACATTTTTCTTAGCAAAAGAACCAAAGTTCCAAAGTTGCAATCCTCTTTTAAATTCAATAATTGCACGGTTGGCTCTTTGTGTTTCGTCTAGGTCAACAGGTAAACCATTTTCTTTAAAACTTGTCTCAATTACGGATTTATGGAACCATCTATTTGCTCTACTCCATTGGTTTCTATCAGCACTTGCTCTGTTGGCTACAATGTAATCTTTACCAAAATAATTTAGATTAGTATCATCATCAAAAGATGTTTCGTCAAATCTTATAGTAGGACCATCAAAGTCAACTGGATCACCAGAAGCATAATCTGCTGGTATGGTTAAATCTTCTTCAGGAACTATACGTATTGCACTTCCTACTCCTTCAACATAATAGTTTCCAGTAGCATATTTTTCAGGAGTAACAATACCTCCGAATTTTACTTTCATACCATTTGATATTGGAGTTCCGCTTGGTAATGTAAAAGTTTTCTTTCCTAGTAATTCATCCTCAACATCAAAATAGATATCATCTTCAGGATCTTTAATAACAAAACTTCCGCCTACATTTACATCCGTAGCACTTACGTAAAATAATCTATTAATACCAGTCAATGGCACTGTAAATGTTATTATGCCTTCCTCAATACCATTGTTCTCAACTTGTAAGTTGTCTCGTGTTTCATCTACACCATAAACTGTTTCGGTTTCGAGAACTGTTTCAACTTCGCTACCACTAACCAACCCAACTAAACTTACGATTTGATCTTTGAACGTATTAATTTCAGGAGACAATGTTGATAGTGTCATTGTTTCCTTTTCGACATTGTGTGATCTAACAGAATAAAAATATTCCTTACCGTCTGCAAGAGTTATTCTAATTCTTTCATTAGGTTCAAACTGTCCAAAAACATTTCCTATGTATAGTTTTGTGTAAGGTACAGGTTGTGATTTACTAGACTTGATAATAAAAGGATTACCAGGAGTGTTAATTTCTAGATTATATGTCTGCCCTCTATATAAAGTTCTGGTAGGGTTTCTAGTAAGTCCGTCTGGTGTAAAGATAAATGCAAAATTATCACCTTCATCTGATATCTCAACAGACAAAGTACTAACCACATCTTTTCTTTCAGTTCCATAAATCGTTATAGGATTAGGACCATTTGACAACCAATAGTATTGTCTAAAGTTAACAAACTTGTCAAGGTCAATTAACGGATCCCATGCATAGTACTCTTCAACATTTAGTTTACTATGATTATTTGTTGATGCTTCAAAGAAATTTAATGTATTGATATAATCAATATAATCTTTGTAAAATGTTATATTGTCAAGATCATCTTTAATAACCAAGGAAGGTTCAAACTGATAGTTTTGTCTATCGTAATCAATGTCATTGACATAGGTATCTCCAGCAGAATGATTTTTAGCATCTCTGCGGCCAAAATAAGCATTAACCTTTTCTGTACTACTTTCAGAAACTAACTGATCTACTGTAGATCCTAAAAACTTTTTGTTTGTACCAGTTCTAAAGAATCTTGGTAATAAATCGCTAGTAGTTCTTTTAGCATTTTTACCACCGGGTAATTCAATTTCGTTTTGGTCGTCACTCTGAGCCATGTTTTCCTATCCTAGTATGATCCGCTTGTAACAGCGTTTGTTGTAAGTGTGCTATCTGCACTTACGACATCGCCTGATGCTTTAATCTTAGTTGCTGTAATTGAGCTAATAACTTCAATGTCACTTACCTTCGCAGAAGATATGAATATCTCATCTGACTCTGCCTTGATCTCAAACAAACTACCAAAAGATTGATCTGCTTGCTCTGGAACAATAACAATGTTTGCAAGATCTGGTTGTGTTTGATTCATTATGTAAGTTGCTAGTTCGGAATAGTAAAATGTATCTCCAAAATCCCAATTATTAATATTAAAGAAATCATTAATTGCTTGAACAACCCTTGACTTGATATCATTATCACTAATAATCTTTTCTGGATTTTTAACTATCTTAAACTTTGCTCTAAATTGTCTGTCTGATTCAGTGCCAAACAATACTTTGTACTTGGCAGGTAGATAAACAATTTCGTCACTAATTGCTTTTTTATTTTTCAAATAGTTGTTGTATTCAATATAGAGTTGATCACTGCTTGGTGGCAGAGGTTTTGATGTTAGTCCACCTGCTAGATACTGTCTAAACAATCTATCATACTCTCCACTTAATACGTACATTTCAATAATGTTACTTGTAGCAAGATCGATCCTTGCATCACTTGACGCCGCATGAATGTATTGGAATTTTAATTTGTCTCTACCAACGTATCCTTTATATTGCGATGTAAAATCTAATTTGTTTGTAGAACTATTATATTGCTTTACAATTCCACTATCAGTAAAGAAAAATAACTGACCGTTGGTATACTGTGTTAGGTCTCCTGTCTGAGATTCTTGTGTGAATATTAGAAACAGTACATTGTTTGTATTTTCAATATATCTATAATCTTCGATGTTATCGTCGGTAACAAACTTTTCTTGGAATACGTATTTTGTTGTTGACAAATAGGTAGGATTAACAATCAAGTTAAATAATTCTGGATTGTCAACAACTCCATCACTGTCTGCATCAGCAAAACTGATTTGTATTTTTTTGGTATCAACATAACCTTCAGCACTGCGATATTCTTTAACAACCTGCCAAGACAGATCCTGGGTAAATGGAGTAGTGCTGTCAGGTTGGTTATTAATGTTTAGTACCTTAATTTGGTCAATAATAACTTGCCCTGTTGTTGAGTCATAAATTCTTTTACTTGTATCATAAAAGAAACGTATCTCAGAGTCGCTTTCAAATACATAACGAAGTGTTCTATATTGTACTGTATAACGATCGCCGTCTGTTGTAAACAGTAATAGCCAACTAGCATCTAACTGTTCGTTGGAAGTATCACCTGTGTTTGCAAGTGTGAAAGGATCAACCCTGTTAAGGTTACTATCCGTAATTACTTTCCATGCTCTTTGTTCTACGTTATATCTTAAACCAAAGTTCTTATTACCACTAATTAAAGTTGTTAATGTTTGTTTTAAGTCGTCATCAAACTTATTAACAAATTTAGGTATAATACGAGTAATATTTGTATTTGTTGGAATTCTTTCATTGATGATGATAGGTCCTGACCCATCTGCTAGAACACCTGTTCTGTTAGCAGTACCGTCGCCAAACACTCTTTCAACTTTGGCCCATACACTGCTTCTTGCATTAACGTTTGTTGCACTACCTTGTTTTAAGGTACCATCAACATTTATATAATATCCAGGCACTGGTTCAAATTTAACCAATGCACCAGGTTCAATAAATTTTAAAGTACCTGCACTAAAATCACCTACCTTGGACGTTTCACCGGTATTAGAAATATAACCTGTTGTTAAGTTAAGTGCTTGCGTTACCGCATTCCAAGTTTCTTCTCTTTCTTCAAATTCAATCTTAGGATATTTTTCGTAATAGAAGTTTCTTAAATCTGCATCTTTGATAATAGGTTCAACTATTGTTGTAATTGCATTTCTAATATCAGTTGTTGTTGTGTAATCAAATGTAGTTTGATCTAAAAACTCTTCTCTGTATATGATACCATCTTGTCCATATAAGTTTGTGGCAGAATATTTTCCAGTTGGATCTTTGATATCATAAAATCTACTAATACCGCTTGAAATTTTGTTAACTGCTTTTACTTTAATAATGTTTTGAGATACAGACAAAGGATATATGTTATAGTCTTCACCTGTAATCATTCTGTCCTGTACATAAAAGTTTGCAGGAGCATTTTGTTTAATTTCGTCTATGCTTTCTGTGACTGCCGCATTATCAACTGTTGTCTTACAGCTCATTACTATTGTAAGAGTTTGTTGTACTCCATTAACGCTTATGTATGGTATATCAATCGAAACACCTTTAATATCTCTCGGAGTAATTGTGTAACGTTGATTGTTACCTGTTCTGTAATAAAATTTAAATGATCCTTTAGGAACATTAGCAAATAATCCGTCACCAAAGATTAAACTAACTCTATCTTCGTTCTTGGTTTGTACAGCAAATATATTTCTTTCGTCCTTAAACAAACTGTTGTAAACAATATTGTTACCGGTGATGTTTTCAACGGCGGTCCATTGTTCATCTTCTAACCCTAGCTCATTTAATTTGTACAGCCAATAATCATTGTTGTTAACATTTGGAGTATCAATATCAACCTGTTCACTTGCTGTTGGTAGTGTTATAGTAAAGGTACCTTCTTCAAGAGTTCCTTGGGTAAATCTTAGAAAGAATCCATTGCTTGTACTTGCAGGACCTTTGCCATCATCTCTGTAAAGAAATGCTAAACTGTTACCTGGTAGAGGTGCTTCTTCAATAATTGAATCATTATCAATACTTGTACTAACTGTTTCAAAGTCAATACTTCTACCATCTACTTGTTTTGTAAATCCGTAAACTGGAACGCCTGAATTGGTACTATTAAATCTATACTGCTGTGTAGTGATACTATTAACCGTTCCACTTTTTTGCGGACTACCAAAACGTGATGTTGATGGCAGGGCCGCATTTAGAACTTTAATAAATTGTTCATTCCAATTAGGGTTTGTACTGTCGTTCCAAACAATAACCTGATCCTTTAAGTTTCTGTTATTGCTATCAAGTATTGTTTCTGTTGTTGTTATAGAGTCAAACTTCATCATTCCAGTTGCAGGAATGTTTCTTTTTGGGTTGTAACTGATAAGTCTTGCTAGTCTTAAAACAGACTCTTTTCTATCTGCTAGTTCGAGGAAATTTTCTCTAGCGTTTAGGTCTGTTCTAAATGCAATACTTTGTCCTACATACGCAATCAGATCAATCAAAGCAAGGTATTCTGAACTTTCAATGTAGTCATTGAAATCCTCTGGGTAGTTCTCTCTTAGATAAGAGATCATGCTACGTCTAATATTGTCAAAATCGTAACTTTGATAGTCTGCAGAAGTATAAGCCTGGTAAATTTTCTTCCAGTCTTCTGCGGCTAACAATCTGTTAATTCTATTAGTAAGACTCATTCTTTATTCCTCTATAACGTATTTATCGAGTACTATAAACTACGTGGTTAATTGATGAGTCCATTTGCTTCATCAAATGTTAGTTTAAGATTTTCAGAAATATTATAGGGCAAATATACCAATTGGCACTCTATCTGTATTCCTGATTCATACTGCGATATTTGTATATCCTGTGCCACCACTCTAGGATCAAAGTTTATTATTTCTGTTACATTTTCTGCTATTGCTGTTTTTAAAGCAGGTGTAAGTGGCTCAAATATTAAATCCCATATGATTGTTCCAAACTGTGGATTTTCCAGTTTTTCTCCCTGTCTAATATGGAAGTGGTTTAATATATCTTGTTTAATAAGGGCAAGATCGTACAATGCTGTACTAGTGGCATCTTCGTTAACCGTGCTAAGACCTCTGTAGGTTCTTGAAGTTAACGGAACGTTATCTGATTTTTCAGATGGGACCGTAACCCTGTTGTATAACGTTTTTTCCTTTGTACTCATCTATTATCCCTCCGTTGGTGGAACTTTTTTAAATGTATCCACTATACTTATTTGTTCACCTTGTACCACTGGTGTTGGCAACTCTCTATCCGTAGCAGTTTTATTGCTTTCTTCTGGACCAAGATTTTCATGGTTTTTCCAAGGCTCAACAGTTGGCATGCGTTTCATGATGCTATTAACAGTATTCAGTAATGAATCACTTGTTAAGATATGGGTTGACAGTGCTTCTGCTTCAACTGCTTCTGCGGCTTGTGGACCGTTCATGTGGATTTCTGAAGCAGTTTCTGTATGATTACTTCCACTTAGAATATCCGTTGCTCCAAATGCCGCTGTAAATTTATTGTTATTTTCTGTAAACAAATCAAAGTCGTTGCCTACAGTGATTTTTCCATCATTGCCAACTATTAGATTATAGTTTCCTGCCGCTTCCATCTGTATGCGACCAGTTTCTCCGGCTGTAGGATCACCAAAGTCCTCGACTCCTACCGCTTTCATATTAATATTACGTCCTGCTTCAATATTGATATCCCTATCAGCACGGAAGTTCATATCGTTTTCTGTATGGATTGAAATTGAATCCTTTGCATAGATATCAATTTTTCCGTTGGATGTCATTTCAATCCAACTTGTGCCTTTAGCGTTACCTATGTAAATTAAATCTTCGCTGTTGTGTAATAGGATTTGATGTCCTGTGCGAGTTCTCAAGCGAATTAATTCATTGTGAGGTATATGAACATCACCGCCTTTTTCGCCTGCTTCAACAGCAACGTATTCTGACTTACCTTCACTTGCAGGAGTTTTTCTAACAAACTTATCGTCGCCGTCGTCCATGACAAATGTGCTTCCGCCAAGGCGACTTACAAATGCTGTTGGAACTTTGTTACCGGCTTTTCCTATCCTTCCGCGTTTACCTTTTTTATCGACAGGTCCAGGAGTGCTAATACCAAACACCATGCTAGGAACTTCTCTTCTAGCAGAACTGGTTGTTATACCTCTAGTTTCATCTTCAAGTAATCCTTGTCCATCTAAAACACCTTGCATTGGATGTGCTGGCTTTTTAATTTTTGTTGCGTCAAACTGACTTCCGTCTTGTGTTTTCTTGTTAAATTCTGCAACAGGAACCTTTGTTGCCGACCCATCAACATGGAAACTTGATGCGGCTATACCCGGAATCATGTGATTCATGTATTCGTCTTGTACACAGCCAATCCAGAAAGCATTATTTGAACTTCCTCCTGCAAACACAACAAGAACCTTTGTTCCAATATCAGGTGGTATAAACCACATGCCGTAAGATTTTTGTGTGTCAGCATATTCGTTGTTACTACCGTTATGTCTAAAATCAGTAACTCCGTAAAAAGGACTTAGGTAACGACAAGTTGTTAATTGGTTTGTTTCGTCCCTGTCTCCTCCAACGGGTCTTTCAATTTGTACTTGTAATGCTCCCATTCCTTTAGGATCAAGATGAGAAACTACTGTTGCAAGAAACGGTCCGGAATCATTTTCCGGTATATGCGTTGCTTTGGTACGCTTATCTACTGGCATTATTCACCTCCACCCGATCCTGTGTTAACTTCTTTACGTCCTTCAACAGTTTCTTCAGTTGTTGCAGGTTTGTATGTTTTAACTTCAACATTGTCAGCATCATCAAGCTCTTGATTTCTTCTTCTAATTAATTGTAAATCCTGTGTAAATTTTCCGTCACTAAATTTGCTAGTAACAAAAGTTACTTGGTATAAACCACTAAACGGTTGTACTGCTTGTACACTTGATCCAAAGTCCATGCTTCCGTCTGCACGATAATCAATAGGTGTTCTAAAGTCAACTCGTATATCAACTTCTCCACTTTGATAATCCATGCTTCCGTCTGTGTTAACGTTATCATATTGAGAAGTTTGGGCACTGTAATTTCCCATACCGCTATCCATAATGTAATAAGGGTCTCCGAGTATTTCCATGTTAGCCATTGCTAGGTCTGCTGGGCTGTTAATAATGTTTTCATGGAATAATTTTGCAACACGAGTTGCATCATCTTCAGTTCCTCCGGGAGTTTCTTTTGACATTACACCTGGTTGATTGTTTACCTTGGCGGCCGACTGTCCTTGGCCTTGATTACCCGAGCCGGAAGCGTTTGCTTGAGGGCTTGTATCTTCTCCACCCATACCTTGTTGGTTTTGATTGATAGGTCCTGAACTTGTTTGCGAGTCCGTCATGTTAGTAAAGAAAGCAAACTGTATGTTAATATCAAACTTTAACACATCAACGTTCTGACCACCGTATAGATAGTCATATGTTTTTGCTACCTGTTGTGATATTGCAGGATAACCTTTTGGTTTTGTTCCTGGTGGAACAAATCTCATTGAATGAACCTTGTAAGGTACAACTCTAAACACCATTAGTTTAGCAGGAGCACCAGTTTTAAAATATGCTAGATCATCAGGAATGATGTATGTTTGGCTTTCTATCTTAAACCAGTTTACCATTCCCTTTTCGTCGGTTGCTCTTTCCTTTACAACCTTTCTAGCATAATCGCTCATTAGTACCGTCTGCTGGATTGCGTTTGATATTGTTGATGCGGCATTAAACTTAAACAATCTCTTGTCTAGTTCTATTTTTAATCCGCCTCTACTAAAAACCTTTTTATCTTCATCCCAAGTATCGCTTTCTTGCGGGAAAGGTACTTCTCCTCCCTTGAGTGCATTGAATCCCATCGAAGCATTTCCAATAGGATTTACATCTTCTGCTTGTATCAAGTTTTGTGTTACAGAGTTTCTTCCAATTTTTAATTTTTGAAATAGTCCGCCTTCTGATGCAGATTTTGATCCCTCGCCTGGGGATACCGTTGCTTGGTCTGTATCTTCCTGAGGTGGAACTGTCGAGGCTCCACCACCTGATGCTAGGTTGGCTGGAAATAGAATTAATATTTCAGGTGCAACATCAAGTTTTTTCTCGTCAACCATCTTTTTGTAATACTTGTTGATAGTTGCTTGTAAACTTTGTGGTCCTGACTGTAACATTTCCTGCACTGTTTTTCCCGTTGCCTCAACGTTAACAGGAAGTTTGTTATTTGCATCTGAAAATGATTGTTCATTGTACGGAATGCCTTCTACTTCGTATGCACTTCCGCTACCAGTTACATTAAATCTTGCATCAGTTAGTTTTATTGGAATATGTCTTGTGGTTCCTGGAACTCTAACTGAATTTCCATTGTTATCCCAACCCATGAATTCTATTGTTATCAAGTAAGGACATTCGATGTAGTTTGGATACCCTGCACTGTTTGCGGCTAATTGCAAACTTTGTAAGAATAATCCCATGCTATACGGTTCCATTACCGTAAAGGAAAGTTTAGTTGCATTAGAAGATTGTGTTCCTGGGCTATATGCACATATCGTTTCTATTTCAACATCATCAATATAGTATTCAAACTTACCATATGCCGTTCTAACATCGGCGCCGCCGCCTGAACGCATAACAATTTCTCCTAGATCTCCTTTTTTATAGGTAGTATCAGGAAAGTTGATTTGATCTGGTCTAAGTGCTGACAGCGTAAAGACATAATTGTAAGATGCAAATAGCTCTAAAGGATTTCTTAATGGCAGTGTTGCATCAATTGAACTTCTTATTATTCCGTCATTAACAACATCAACTACATTTTTTATTCTGTTTGCAATTCCTAAGGCGCCACCAAGACCTTTGCTAGGATTAAAAGAAGCAACATCATCTGCTAAAGACTTTAAGTTATTAGCAACACTTGTTGCTTTGTTTATTGTGTTTGCTACTTTTCCTAGTTTATCAAAAAAATTAGGCATATTATATTCCTAATGTTTGAAATAGAGTGCTTTTTTTAGGAAGGTAAATTTTTGTTCCGGCTACGAAATCCCAGATAGGATCTTTGATAGTATCCATGTTTCGTTGCATAAACACCCACCATAACTTAGGTGTTCCGTAAACGTCAAATGATAGCAAGTCTGGTCTGTATGTATACTGTGATTTTATTTCGTATAGGAAATCATCAGGCTCTGCAGGAACAGGTCTAATTTTTAATCTATCAAGATAGATTCCTTCAGTCCTTGTTCTGTAGTATGGACTTGATCCGTCATAAGTTGCCATTATAGATATCCTATTCCTTTACCAACATATTTTCCATTAACAAAGTCATTTAAACTAAATGCTCTTTGACTTGATCTGCTAAACAATGGTTGTACTGAAACTGAAATAGTGCAGAATGTAGGAACATACGCAACACCAGACTTGGTTGGCATGTTTACAGGAATGCCTGCAATGTTAAGTCCTTCAGCACCTCCGGCTAGTGGAACTTCGATGTAATCTGGATCCTGTGGTAATTCAATATCAACTGAAGTTACTACAACAGGAACATCATTAAAAACAAAGTCTCCATAACCATTTAGCCTAACCACCGGTGGTGGTTGACCACGATCTGAACTTTGGCCAAATGCCATTTTTGTTATTGATCTAAAGTAATGAACTGCCGCTACCCAGTATCTACCGTCAACCGCTGTTTCATTGTAAAATTCTGCCGCGATGGTCATTGCATCCACACTTGAGTTCTGGTACGCAAAAATAGGATAATTATTGTGTATCGGAGTCATCGAAGTGTAGTTTCCAGCATAACGCATTTGTATTGCAGGAGTGTAAGGAAAGACCATTGCACCTAACTTATTGATAGGCTCCAAAAGTGGACTATTTTGAAATCCGTGACTCTTAGGAATGCTTAAACTGACTCGCCAATCTTTTGTATCTTTCCAGATGCTAGATGCGGCGGCTGATAAAGCCGCACTTGCTTCTGCTCCTTCAGGAATACCTACCGAGCGTAATGCACTTGCAATTCCGCCAACTGCACTAACCAATCCAGATAAGTTACCACTCTTTAAAGAGTTAAGTGCCGCGGCGCCGCCGCCTAGTACTTGTGAAGCAGTATTCAAAGCACCTTGTGCTTGTCCTAGTGCTCCGCCTATGCTGGTTCCGCCTAACGCTCTATCAATGCTTTGTACTGCATTGATGCCTGTTTGGGCTTGGTTAATGATGTTACCTAACTGGTTAATTTTTGGCACGGGTTTCTCCTTTTTATACAATTATTTAGTTGACTTTTTTAACTACGTATATTATACTAGTATAGTAAAAAATCAGGAGTAATGATGTCATACCCAAGAAAAACAAATTATTTAAACAATAAGGATCTATTAAAAGAAATCCATAGGTCAAAAACGACATTTAGCAGTTTTGTATCACCTGAATATAGTGATTATGACATTATCTTGCCAAGTTTGGATAAAATTAACGTAAGAACTATTGCCGAGGCAAAAAGAAACAAAGCAAAAAAACTGTCGCAGAAAGATTACGAAGAAAAAAGAATGCAAGGAATCAAGGTTAAGCCTTCAGAGTGCGAAATTGATTACAGAAAAATGGACAAATATGATTTGATATTTAGAATCATGACATTTGACCATGTTCCGCTTGCTCCAGGAAGAAAGAAAAACCCAAAAACAGTTGCTGACCATCATGAGAGAGTAAACTTTCCACCCTTTCAGCACTACAAGTTTGATCAAAACGACAATCTAGTGTGCGTTGGTAAGAGTCACTGGGTTGGAGGTATGGAAAATGGATACTTTTCAAAGACAGATGGTCAGATGACCAACGAATTAGCAAAGATGTTCATCAAACTTTGTGAAAGATACGGTACTAGAAGCAATGTAAGAGGCTATACCTACAACGACGAAATGCGTGGACAAGCAATTTTACAGTTGGCACAGATCGGATTGCAGTTTGACGAGTCAAAATCAAACAATCCCTTTGCATACTATACAGCCGCAGTAACAAATTCGTTTACAAGAGTTATTAACATTGAAAAACGCAATCAAAACATAAGAGACGACATTTTAGAAATGAACGATATGGCTCCAAGTTATACCAGACAAAATCAAGGCGAGTGGGAAGCCACAAAGGCCCGTGAAAACTTACCAGATCATAAGGACTACTATCGTTGGAACAAAAAGTCTTGACTTTTATGATTTTGTATCATATAATATAGCGAAGTAATCTGGAGAAGTAAATTGTTTAAGAAAACAGCGGTCTTTACCGACATACACTTTGGACTTAAATCCAATTCAAAGGTCCATAACCAAGACTGCGAAGAATTCGTAGATTGGTTTATCGAAACAGCAAAAGAAAATGGTTGTGAAACTGGTATCTTTTGTGGTGATTGGCATCACAACAGGAACAGTTTGAATATCACTACCATGGATTCATCGTTAAGGTCCTTAGAAAAGCTCGGAAAGTCGTTTGAACAGTTCTTTTTCTTTCCAGGTAATCACGACCTTTACTACAAAGACAAAAGAGATATTCATTCCGTAGAATTTGGCAAGCACATTGAAGGTATCACCATGGTTAACAAGATGATGACCATTGATGATGTAACTCTTGTTCCGTGGCTAGTTGGAGATGAATGGAAAAACATAGAAAAAGACAAGTCCAAGTACATGTTTGGACACTTTGAACTTCCGCACTTCTATATGAATGCCATGGTACAAATGCCAGAACACGGCGAACTAAGAAAAGAACATTTTAAACATCAAGATTACGTGTTTAGTGGACATTTCCACAAAAGGCAAACACAAAATAATATCACATACATCGGTAATGCATTTCCTCACAACTATGCAGATGCGTGGGACGATAAAAGAGGTATGATGATACTAGAACACGGTGGCGAGCCACAGTACATTGATTGGCCAAATTGTCCAAAATATCGAACTGTTAAACTTTCTCAGTTAATTGATGAGGCTGATTCCTTAATGAAGCCAAAAATGTATCTACGTGTTACTTTAGACATTGATGTTTCTTACGAAGAAGCAAATTTTATCAAGGAAAAGTTTATCAATGATTACGACATTAGAGAAATCACGCTTATTCCTGAAAAGAAAGATATGGAAATTAGCAACGATGTAGATATACAGAAATTTGAATCTGTAGATCAAATTGTTACCAGCCAAATTGTTGCAATTGAAAGCGACAAGTATGACACTAATACATTGCTATCTATATATAGAAACTTATAGGATCGTGAATGCTAAAAATTAAGAATCTAACAGTTAAAAACTTTATGAGCGTGGGCAATCAAACCCAGGCTATTGACTTTGATCAAAAATCGCTAACACTTGTGTTAGGTGAAAACCTAGATCAAGGTGGTGACGACAGTGGATCACGTAACGGTACAGGTAAAACTACCATCATTAACGGATTAAGTTATGCACTCTACGGACAGGCACTAACAAACATTCGCAGAGACAACCTTGTTAACAAAACAAACAATAAAAACATGTTGGTAACACTGTCCTTTGAAAAAGATGGACAGGATTTTAGAATTGAAAGAGGACGCAAACCTAATGTTCTAAAATATTATGTTAATAGCGAAGAACAAGAACTTGAGGATGAATCTCAAGGTGATAGTCGTAAGACACAAGAGGACATTAACAAGTTACTTGGAATGTCTCACGAGATGTTTAAGCACATAGTTGCACTAAACACATACACAGAACCCTTCCTAAGCCTTAAATCAAACGATCAAAGAGCATTGATTGAACAACTCTTGGGTATAACGATACTGTCTGAAAAGGCAGAACTGTTAAAAGAACAGGTACGCTTGTGCAGAGAAAAGATAACTGAAGAAACGGCACGTATTGATGCTGTTAAAATATCAAATGAAAGAGTTCAAGGAAGCATTGATTCTGTAAAGAGTCGACAGAAGGCTTGGTTGTCGAAAAAATCACAGGATTTAGAAAAACTACGTGCAGGAATAGACGAATTAGAGCATTTAGATATTGATGTAGAACTAGATGCACATGAAAAATTATCCAATTGGACTGAAATGAACAATGCTATTTTGGCTCTTAATAAAGAAAAAAGCACACTTGAACCTGCACTAGAACGTTCAGACAAGTCTGTAAAAAAGGCGGAAAAAGACATCGCAGAATTAGACGGTGCATTATGTTATGCATGTAACCAACCGCTACACGAGGACAAAAAGCAGGAAATTCTTGACAAGAAAAACAAAGAATTATCTGATGCACAAACCTATCAAAAAGAAATCTCTGATAAACTTAAGGATGTGTTAAAAGGTCTTGAAGAAATTGGTGACATCAATGGTAAGCCTAACACATTTTATGAAACTGCAAAGGAAGCATACGACCATAGAAACAATGTTGAAGGTTTAAAGCAGGCTTTGCAATCCAAGGAAGAAGAAACTGATCCTTATGAAGAACAGATTGCAGAGCTTGAAGAAACAGCATTGCAAGAAATTAACTGGGATACCGTTAACGAACTTACAAACTATAAGGAACACCAAGAATTTTTATACAAGTTGCTAACAAATAAGGATTCCTTTATTCGTAAAAAGATCATTGATCAGAATCTTGCATATCTAAACAATAGATTAACATACTATCTAGACAAACTAGGACTTCCGCATACGGTACAATTCCAAAACGATCTAAGTGTTGAGATTACACAACTAGGTCAGGATCTAGATTTTGACAATTTGTCAAGAGGTGAACGTAATAGACTGATACTGGGACTAAGTTTTTCTTTCAGAGATGTATGGGAAAGTTTATATCAAGGTATTAACCTAACATTCATTGATGAACTTATTGACAGTGGTATGGACAGTGCTGGTGTTGAAGGTTCAATTTCAATTCTTAAGAAAATGGGCAGGGATGGAAACAAAAACGTATTCTTGATTTCACACAAGGATGAACTTGTAGGGCGTGTACAACACGTTCTTAAGGTTATTAAGGAAAACGGGTTTACATCTTACGCAAATGATGTGGAGATTTTTGATTAATGTCTGAAAAGGACACACATACTTTATTATTAGAAGCGGTACAGGAGTATTTCAAGGTAAACGAAGTCTTTGAAGAGCGAAAAACCAAGCCTTGGAAGATTAAAAGTCGGAAATGCCTCAGTGAAATACGTCGATTGGCTACAATACGTAGACAAGAAGTTAATGATGCTTACCTTGAACTTAGAATGGAACGCATCAAGAATCACAAATTAGGCAAGTAAATTAGGCACACCATAAGTACCATTATGCAGTGGACTTATCAAGGGAAAAAAGTAGACACAATACCAGATGAATACGAAGGATTTGTCTATCTAATCACAAATACAACCACTGGGCAAAAATATATAGGCAAGAAACTAGCCAAATTCAAAACAACAAAGCCACCACTTAAAGGCAGAAAAAACAAACGACGAGGCTACAAGGAATCAGATTGGAAGGACTACTGGGGTAGTTCAGACAGATTGCAGGCAGACGTAGACAAGTTAGGCCCAGAAAACTTCACAAGAGAAATCCTATACCTATGTAAAGGCAGGGGCGAAATGTCCTATCTAGAGGCAAGAGAGCAGTTTGAGCGCCGTGTGTTAGAAAGAGATGATTATTACAACGGAATTATTAATGTTAGAGTTGGCGGCTCGGACAAACTAAAACAGGCTCTCCTAGAACACAACATCAAGGCAAAACAATCCAACACATAAGGTTGGCGGGCCAGTTTGCAAATACCGCTGTGGAAAAGCCGGGGTGATATCCGGACACGTACACGTTGAGACACTCCCACGGAGTTAAGTATTGACGTAGACTGAATGTTGGCTGTCGAAAACACTGTGTTTGAAAAAACTCCTTGCACTAGGAACGAGGCGGGAGGTAGCGTAGAAACCGCGAAGCGGTTCGCGATAGCGAAAAGCGGTTAAGCAGATTTTACGTGATGTCGACGTAGGTAGGGGAAAGGTCAGAGCCCCACAAACAGGTGTATAAACAAAAACCTACTTCCAAGTCTCGGCTGGGGCGAACTCACATGAAGCGTTTTCTTGAGTTTGATGGAACCGTAACAGGTTCCGTCTGACTGAAACAATCTACATGATGCTAAAAATTGCTTCGCAATTAATCATTATCAATTAAAAGAATCATGTTTGAGCGATAGCGAAAACAAGATGTCTGTAAGACATCTACTAAGAAATCAAAACAACTTACCTAAAAGTTTAAGTCCATAAAGTATTAGAACTATCTGTATTGATACGACTATTCCTGATTCCACGAATCCTATAACTGCACCCACTATCAATAATAGATAGAATGCATAGGTCTTCCAATTCCATATGTAATAGAATATTCCGTGTTCTTCCTTGGTAGGTTCAAAATCTAGTTTTGGCTGTGGATTCTTTCTATTCATCCACCATACCCAAAAGCCTATGGCTCCGAATAGCACAGCGAGT